>OGGI01001790.1_pt1 | contig 14196 bp, 10 predicted proteins | sample 1571051 | NCBI WGS metagenome assembly OGGI01 (sample SAMEA2582075, study PRJEB24529) | metagenome | biome: Human gut stool | place: China | collected 2011 | reverse complement strand
TTAAAGAATCTACCTTGCGTGAACGCATTGATGCGGTAAAGAATCACTTTACAGCTTTAGAAGATGTATTTACGCCTGAGGCCATCGAAATGTTATATAATCCGGATGAACTAAAACCAGAAGGATTAAAACAAGGCATTCTACTATGGAAAGATGCTGACTTAAACATGACGGCATATCTTAACTTTATGACCGGTCAACGTAAAGAAGGTTTATTTACCATACTGTTACAACTAGGAGACCAAGGCGTATATCATGCGAACATCCGCCTCGGCAAAGGTTTAGAAGGGGAACCAGCATTGTGGATTGGCACCATCCAAGGATACAAGGATGGCCTTGATAATGCTAAACATATTACAAAAAAAATGTTCGGCTATCGGCCAAAAAACTTTATCGTATTCTTGATTCGGGAACTCGCTAAATACTGTAAAGTTCAATCCATGTATGCTGTATCTGACGAAGGTTTCTACGCCAATACACACATGGTGCGTGGCCATAAGGCAAAAGTAGCTGAACTCGATCCATTGTGGGAAGACATTGGCGGTACAGTTACACAAGATTCACGATTCTTCAAAATTCCATTAGAAGAATACAGAAAACCGATTGAAGAAATTAAATCACAAAAACGTAGTCAATATCGGAAGAGATATGAATTGTTAAATCAGTACGAAGAACAAATTAAAGGGAATATAAAACAATATTTAAAATAAATGGGGTTAAATATGGGGGCAGACGGTAAAAAGAAAATATGTCATATTCGATTTAATGCATCAGATACACCAGCACGAGCATTTCAAGATTGTGGGATGTTTTTATACACTTTAGCCAAAGATTTTAATTGGGAATCAACCTATGTTTTTTATAAAACTAGACCGGAAGAAACTCAGTGGAATGAAACTTTCTTAAAATATGTAACACCAGTCTGTCTTGGGGAGACTGATGATCTAGATTATAAAAAACAGGTATCATTAGCAAAGAAATTTATTCAAGAACATATACATGAATACGATGCTATCATGTTATTTCATTACGGCAGTACAGCTTGGAAATTAGCAAGACTTTGTAAGAAATATAATCCGAATATAGTTGTGTATATAAAATTAGATATGGGGATTGGTGGATTTAATCATTTTTGTAATAATGGTCCATTCCAAAATCTTAAAAATTGGTTTGAAAAGTTTAAAAGCTCATATGTAGATATATTTACAGTAGAAACCAAGTCGTATTACGAAGAATTAAAAAAGACATCTGTGTTTAAAAATCGTATAGAATATTTGCCTAATGGAGTTTCTTTATTAGATATAGACTTAACTGAGCTTGACATTTTACCAAAAGAAAATATTGTTGTTACTGTAGGAAGATTAGGTACTTATGAAAAAAATAATTCTTTATTGTTAAATGCTATAAAAAATTTACCGATAGAATTAGTAAAAAATTGGGAGTTTTTATTAATAGGTCCCTCAACTCAAGAGTTTTCTAAGGAAGTTGCTTTATTCAAAGAAAAAAATCCAGCTATTGCTAATTGTATTAATATGACTGGGGAAATAAACAATAGGAATACATTATATTCTTATTTAAGACGTGCTAAGATTATTTGTATGACTAGTTTAAGTGAAAGTACTTGTATATCCACTTTAGAAGGAATGTATTTTGGTACATATCCTGTAATTACAAATTATAGTGATTTTACTTTAGATACTACTAATAATAATAAAGTTGGTTGTATTGTAGAAAATAAAAATATAAATGCACTAGTTAGTTCTTTAAAATATATAATGAGTGATGATAATTTATATTGTAAAGGGTTAGAAAGTCAATTTTATGTAAGATCAGTATTTGATTATGGAGTATTAACTAAATCTCTTGATAGTATTTTACGACGATATATAAAAGGATAATAAATAGTATTAGTTGGGGGATAGAATGGAGAAGGCTAAATCTATTCTTTATGTGGTTAGTAGAGAGATACAGTTAATGACTGTATTAAATTTATGTCAAAAAAGGAATGAAAATAAGGACTTACTCTTTGTAAACTTTAATTCAAATAAATGGGATAAGTTAGTTAATAGACTTATTAATAAAGATATATTTAACAATATATATATATATAATAAGAATAACCAAATAGAAAATAATACGAATAATCAATGGTTACAAAAAGATGAGATACATTCTTTTTATTGTAATGATGGATTTTCTATTGATAGGTATATGTCTATTTTTACTAGTGATATAACGATTTTAGATAAATATTCACAAAAAATCAGAAAATTAGGTATTAGTATAAAACTCTTTGATGAAGGTATTTTATCTTATTTTGACTCATATATTGAACAATGTAATAGTTTTATAGAATGTAAAGATATTTATTTATATGATCCAAGATTAGCAAATTATTCTAAAAAATATAATTTATATAAGATAGAGAAAATATCGAGCAGGAATAAAGAATTAATTGACTTATATAATTATATATTTAATTATAAAAAAATATTAATAGGAAACGGTTTATTAGAAATATTTTTCTCTCAGCCTTTTAAATTTGAGTTATCATTAAAAGCTAAAATTAGGCAATTATTTCATTTGTTTCAGAATCGATCAATTGGTGAATATGTTGATTATGAAACAGCGCGTTGTCAGGATAATTTTATTAACCAGATACGGATAAAAAAACCAAATTTATTAAGAAAAAAACACCCTATAGAATCTGATATTGAGAATACAATAGATATAGATTACCCATGGGAATTATATTTATTAAATAATGATAAGGTAAAAGTTAAACAATATTCTTTATATTCTAGTGTGTTATGTTGTCATATGATTTTAAATGAATCATATAATATAAAGAGTTATTATTTATATCCATATGTAGTTAAGTTGATTAGTGAAAAATATAAAATTGATAATAGTATATTAATAAATGAATTAACTCAATTCTTTAATAAAGCAGAAAAATTGGGGTATGTTACTTCAGTTAAAAATTTACATGATTTAGGGGAAGCAATAAATGAAGAAATTTAATATTGGACACATTGAGGTAGGGAATGGATGTTTACCGCTTATTATTCCTGAAATTGGTATTAATCATAATGGTTCATTATCTGTAGCCAAAGAAATGGTATATGCTGCATATAAGGCAGGTGCATCTCTTGTTAAACATCAAACACATGTTGTGGAAGATGAAATGAGTCATGCTGCACAGTCTGTTATTCCTGGTAATGCTGATATTTCTATTTATGAAATAATGGATAAAGCTGCTTTAAATGAATCTGAAGAATATGAATTGATGAAGTATACAGAATCTTTGGGTATGGAATTTATAAGTACACCTTTTTCAAGAGCGGCTGCAGATAGGTTAGAATCATTTGGTGTTAAGGGATATAAAATTGGATCAGGGGAAATGAATAATTTTCCTTTGTTAAAACATATAGCCAGTTTTGGAAAACCTATGATTGTTTCTACTGGTATGAATGACTTGAATAGTGTCAATAAAGCTGTTGAGATATTAATAGCTAGTAATGTTGATTTTGCATTATTACATACTACAAATTTATATCCTACTAAGCCTGAGTGGGTTAGGCTCGGTGCAATGCAAGAGATGATGCAGGTATTTCCTGATATTCCTATTGGCCTGTCAGACCATACATTAAATAATAACTCTAGCATTGCTGCAATGGCTTTAGGGGCTAAAATTATTGAACGTCATTTTACAGATACAAGAAATCGAAAAGGACCTGATATTATTTGCTCTATGGATAAAAGTGATTTAGCAAATCTGATAAATGCCGCAAAAGAAATTCCATTAATGTTAGGTGGTATAAAAGCACCTATACAAGAGGAACAAGTAACTATTGATTTTGCCTTTGCAACTGTAGTTAGTATACAAGATATAAAACCTGGTGAAAAATTAACTAAACAAAATATTTGGGTAAAAAGACCTGGAACTGGAAAAATCTTAGCTAAAGATTATGAATCATTATTAGGAAAAACTGCTAAATGCTATATTAAATCTGATACACATTTAGATTATGGGATGTTTGAATAGGGGTTATATTTTGAGAGGGGAAGTTTTTTTGAGGCGGATTCTTTTTATAACGGGAACTAGAGCTGATTATGGGAAAATAAAACCATTACTAAATATAATATCAAAAAGTAAAGGTTTTGAGGCTTATATCTATGTAACAGGGATGCATTTATTAGAAAGTCGTGGTAATACTTATCATGAAATTTTAAAAGATGGTTTTGATAAAGTCTATATTGCTAAAGAGAATATACCAACTTCAAATACTAGTTTTGATATGGGTAGGACTATAACTAATTTAACTAAATATGTTTTAGAAAATAAACCAGATAGCATTGTTGTTCATGGTGATAGGCCGGATGCATTGGCGGGAGCTATTGTTGGTGCATTTAATAATATTCGGGTTATTCATATTGAGGGTGGTGAAGTTTCAGGGACAATTGATGAATCCATACGACATGCAATAACAAAATTGTCACATATTCATTTTGTTGCAAATGAAGATGCAAAAAAAAGATTGATATTATTAGGTGAAAATAAAGATTATATCAAAGTTATAGGTTCTCCTGATATAGATATCATAAAGAGTGTTAAATTACCATCTATTGAATCAGTTAAAAAGCATTATGATATACCTTTTGAAAATTATGGTATTTTATTATTTCATCCTGTTACAACTGAAGTAGACTTAATTAAAAGTCAAATTAAGAATATTGTAGAAGCATGTAAACAGTCGAATAAGGATTTTATAGTGATATATCCGAATAATGATTTAGGTAGTCATTATATTATTGATGAATATCACAGTTTAGATAATAAAAGAAATTTTAGAGTGTTCCCTTCTGTTAGATTTGAATCTTTTATTGTTTTACTTAAATATGCAGATTTTATAATCGGTAATTCAAGTGCGGGCGTCAGAGAAGCACCTTATTTTGGTATTGAAACAATTGATATAGGATCAAGACAAGAAGGGCGATATGATAAAAGAAAAGAGACTACAATACATCATGTAGAGTGTGTTTCGAGTGATCTTTTAGAATCAATTAAAGCTGTAAGGAAGCATAAAGAAGCCAATTTAAATTGGGGTGAAGGAAATAGTGCTGAACTATTTATAAATGAAATTAAGAATGAAGAATTCTGGAATATTCCGCTACAAAAGAAATTAACTTATGATTTGTAAATGGGGAAGTTAGATGTTTAATGATAAACGAATTTTAGCCATTATTCCTGCTAGAGAAGGTAGTAAGGGTATTGTTAATAAAAATATAATTGATTTAAATGATAAACCATTAATTGCATACTCTATTGAAGCTGCTAAAGAATCAGACTATATAGATGATGTTATTGTTAGTACAGATGGTGAAGAGATTAAATCTGTTAGCTTAAAATATGGTGCAGAAGTTCCTTTTTTTAGGCCTAAATCATTAGCTACTGATAAGTCAAAAACTATTGATAGCATCATATATACAATTAATAGATTACGCAATATGGGGCGAGAGTACGATATATTGATTTTATTACAACCAACTTCTCCAATGCGTACAGTAAAACATATTGATGAGTCTTTATCATTATTTTTTAAAAATAATCAAGAATCACTAGTTAGTGTTAATCAAATTGATATTTCACCAATATTAGTTAGAACTATTGAAAATGGTAAATTACACTCTATATTAAATCAAAATAGTACTGTTAGACGTCAAGATATGGATTTTTACTATAAGATAAATGGTGCAATATATATAAATCGTATTGATGAAGTTGATGAAAATTTAAGTTTTAATGATAACGCTATACCATATATTATGGATGATACGTATAGTATTGATATAGATACAATTGAAGATTTGCAGTTAGCACGTCAAAAATTAAAAAACTTATAAATTTATATTATTCTGGGGGACTAAATGGGGAATTTTGATAAAGATGGTGATAGTAGTTTTTCCTATACTTCTTTTTTTGGGGGTTGTAAATTATTAGTAATCGTACCGCATCAAGATGATGAGATTAATGTTGCAGGTAGTACAATTATAGGATCAATTGAAGAAGGTTTAGATGTTTCATTAGCGTTTATGACAAATGGTGACTGGGAGTATGATGTACCACTCCGTAATAATGAAGCAATTGATGCAGCTAAAATATTAGGTTTATCTTCACAAAATATTTATTTTCTTGATTATCCAGACTGTGGATATGATACTTATTCTGTATATGAGCATAAAGATAGTATTTTTAATTATAGAAATCGAAATATTTCTTGGGAAATTTTATTGCAGGATATAGAGCATTTGATAGTAAGTGTACAACCTCATTCTATTATATGCACTGGGTTTGACTCTCATCGTGATCATAGACAATGTGAAGAAGCTGTTTTAACAGTAATGAAAAAGCTATGGAAAAGTGGTAGTACTATAAGATTATATACGACATTTGCTTATGGAAATGCTTATGAATCTATTGATGATTGGAGATCTTCTCATTGGTATTCCTCTGTAATGAATCCCAAAAGTCATCCAAAACAGTGGTCTACTCCTAGTAAGGAGTTATCTTGGAAAAGTCGTTTACGTATTCCTATACCAAAATCGTGTAGAGGCAATATATTAATTAAAAATCCAATATATTTAGCATTATCAGCCCATGCATCACAAGCTGCTTATAGGCATAGTATGCAATTAATTAATAGTGATCAGGTATATTGGTATAGAGGTCCTAAAATAAATGATAACATTAATGAACCTTATTATTTACAAATTTTAATAAATCAACAGTTTGCTTATGAATGGATAACATATAAGGGCGAGAAAAAAGCAGATATATCTATATATTTAGGTAGTTTAAAGGATGGCAAAGAAATATCATCTGAAAATCCTAATTTAATATGGTATTGTAATGGAGTATTTATCAATTCATGTACTTACGAGAATATACTTGATTTTATGGCTAATAATAATTTAGATAAAGTACATTTAAGATGTGAATTAAAAAATATTCCTGATATATACTGTGAGTGTATATTAAAAAAAGGAACATATTGGGATAGATTTACTTTAGGCATTCATTGGATAAAAGATTGGGCTTTATACAAATGGGATCATCATAAGCGTAAGAAAAAATATAAGAAAATAAGAAAAATTAGGAGAGTTTTTTCTATATAGAATATTGGGGAATAATAGATGAATATTGTTTTATTAATTAAGGATTTTGCAGTAGGAAAGAAATTTGATAAATCAGGGATGCCGAATCAAAGTGGCGGAGAGAGACATGGATTGAATCATGCTAAAGAATTAATTCGTCTAGGCCACCATGTGACGATTATGACTAAAAAGAAATATTGGTTTACGAAAGTTCGTGAATTATATGATGGTTGTATTGATCTAGTCAGATTACATGGATTAATCAGATGGTTTGAAATATTTTTGCGATTATTAACAACACACCGTAAAGCTGATACTTTTTATATTATAGGAAGACCTAAGTTTTCAGTATGGGCTATATTATATGCTAAATTGACAGGTAAGCCTGTTACATTAGCTTTAACGGGTAAGGCGGAAGTATTTAATAACAAGCAATCATTTAGAGAAAAATTGTTTGCATCTTGTGATAATTATATTGCTACAACACATGAAATTAAAGAAAGTTTTATTAAAGATGCTCATATTAATCCAGATAAAATATCGGTTATTCCACATGGTATCGATATAAAGAAATATCCTTTTGTTTCCTATGAAGATAGATGTATAGCAAAACAACAAGCAGGCTTAGATAGCGTTATTCCTAATTTATTATTCTGTGCTCGTGTAGCCCCTAATAAAGGAATTCTTATAGCTTTAGCAGTTTGGAAACAAATATATGAACACTATCAAGATAGTAAATTCTATATAGTTGGTGGTGGTGATAATACATTATTAGATGAGGCTCGAAGAGTAAGTGAGCAATGTAATAATTCGATTATTCTGGTGGGTGAAGTTGATGATGTTACACCATACCATAGACTGTCTGATGTATATATCTTTCCATCTGAGCATGAAGGATTACCTACATCTTTATTAGAAGCTATGAGTAGTGGTTTGGCTACCGTATGTTCTGATATTGGTGGGAATAATGATCTTATCTTTGATGATGTGACTGGATATAGAGTGCCTGTCAAAGATGTGAATGCTTATGTGGAAAAAGTCTCTAAATTATTTGATAATATTGATTTACGAGAAAAAATGGGTAAATGCTCCTCAAAATATGTAGAAAAGCATTGTTCATATGATGTAGTATCAAAAGAAATGGAAATAACGGTTACTAATCAACGAACAGAGCCTATAGATATGCTTTCAGAAAAGCCAGTCATTAGTAATATTAAATAATTATAAGGGGAATAAGTCACGAATATATGCGTAACGGGTGGTGCAGGGGCTAATTATCCTTATTTAAGACAAATGACTGTGAAGTAGCCGTAAAACGATATAACAAAGGCGATTATGAAGGCCATCATTACCATAAAATTGCTACAGAATATACAGTTATCATAAATGGTCGCGTAAAAATGAACGGCATAGAACATGGCGCTGGCAGTATTATTACTATGGAGCCAAATGAAGTGACAGATTTTTAATGTTTGGAAGATGGCACTGTTAATGTGGTTGTGAAAATACCTGGAGCCAATAATGATGAATATGTAGTGGAGTGAGATAAAGTAATTTAATATTAAACAATAAATATTTGGTTTCATACCGGCCTACATAATAATAGTATATTGTGTGGGGCGGTATATTAGTATAGTAGTGAAATTTAATAAGAGTAAAATTATGGACTACAATTCCGATAGACCTATTGAATCTGCAAATCAAGATTTACTAGGCAGATTAACATTTTCAAAACAATTAGCGGAAGCAATATTTAAATATAGTGGCAAAGATGGATTAGTAATAGGATTATTTGGTAAGTGGGGAACTGGTAAAACATCAATTCTGAATATAGTTGTTAATGAAATAAATAGTTTATCTGAAGATAGCAGTGATAAACCTATAATTGTAAAGTTTTCCCCTTGGAACTATACAGATAAAGATAATTTGATAAGTTTATTTTTTAGAGTATTAAAGAATAAACTTGATATAGATAACGATGAAGAAAAAAGAAAGAAAATAGGAAAAGCCCTAACCGATTATTCAGATGCTCTAGATGCATTATCATTAGTTCCTATGGTTGGATCGGGGTTAGCCATTTTATTAAAAACAATAGCTAAAGCTCAGGGTGCTGAATTATCAAAAGAAGTTGATTTAGATGTAACTAGAAATCATTTAGAGGAAGTACTAAGTGAAACTCATCAAAAAATAATAGTTATTATAGATGATATTGATCGATTGACTAATTCACAAATAAGGGATATTTTTCAGTTGGTTAAGCAGGTTGGCAATTTTCCTAATATAATATATGTTTTATCAATGGACAGGAATGTTGTATGTAGAGCTTTGGAAGAGGTACATAATATTGATGGATCAGAATATTTAGAAAAAATTGTGCAGATTCCATTTGAAATACCAGCACTTATGAAACTTCAAATACGAGAAATATTTTTGGCAAAGCTTAATGATACTATTAAGGATTTTTTTGATGATATTACTTGGGATGAGAATTATTTTAGTGAAGTTTTTAATAATTGTATAGAACCATATATTAAAACATTAAGGGATGTTAATAGAGTTATTAATACTTTTCAATTTAGATATAGATTACTTTATAAAGAGACGGCTTTTGAAGACATGATGGCACTTACTACTATTGAAGTATTAGATCCACAATTATATCAATGGATTAGTAATAATAAGGATTCATTGTGTAGTACATCGATTCATAGCTTACAATCTTTGTATCGAGATAAAAAAGATTATCGTATCAAAATATGTAATGAATTAGAAAGACTAGGTATAAATGTAGATGAAGCTATAAAATTTTTAACTACATTATTTCCTGTATTTGAGGATGATATTGATGAACGTAATGTTAGATGTATTTCGTCTAATATTAGAGAATCTATGAGAGTTGCTCAAGAAGATCGATTTAATACATACTTTGTATTTGATTTAAATAGTATTGCTATTCCAAGACATATTATTAATAATTGCATATATACATTAGATTTGAATAGTCTTATGGTTATAATAACTAAAATCAATGATGAGGGTAATATTGAATATTTTATAGATGAGTTACGTTCATTAGTTAATACTATTCCTTCTGAGCGATTAGGTTTGATTGCAACTGCTATTATAAATAGACAACATGAGTTCAAAGATACTAACTCGATTAGTTTTTATATAGCATCTATTTTTAATAAAGCCGAATATCTTGTAAAAAGTATATTGAGCCGAATTGATAATGAAAATGAAAGATATAACATAATTAAAGATGTTGTAGAAAACATAACTAAAAACGGATTAGGAGTAATAGCTAGTTTTATTAACAGAATAGAACTATCACATGGTCGCTTAGCTGGAAATGAAGAACATAAAGATAATCAGATTATAACTTTAGAACAATTAGAAGAATTAGAGAAAACTTATATTTCTAAAATTAATGAAATTACTCAATCTGAATTTATTATTGATATAAATCATTTTCATATAGCCTTTTATTTATGGGAGTGTTTAGATAAAGATCGAGCGAAAATTTATTTAAAGGAGACACTAAAAGAGGATATTAATATACTTAAGTTTGTTTGCTCGATTGCAAGTCGTTGGAATGGTACAGATGGTAGTGGTTGGTCTTTTAAATTAAATAATTATTTAACTTATATTTCACCAGATACTATATATAAGAAAATTCAAGAGTTTGATAAGCGAGATTTGTATAAATTTGCATTTGATGATCAGATTAAATTAGCTTCTTTTGTTTTGAATTACGAAAAATCGGATAACAGTTATGGTGTCAATGAAAAATTGGCCAAGAAGCTTGTAACTAAGTGGAATAATAGTTGAAAGAGATATATAGGGGGATTTTGTTAGATGTCATATTGTTATTTGTGTGGAGTATTATTAGATAAATCTAATAGTAGTGTAGAACATATTATTCCCAACGCTTTAGGAGGTAATTTAAAATCAAGGCAATTATTGTGTAAGAAGTGTAATTCTATTACAGGTCAAAACGTAGATTCAGAGTTATCTAAACAATTAAATTTTTTTGCCAATATGTTGAATATTAGACGTGATAGAGGTGAGCCTCAAGAGTTTAAGCTTAAAGATGAAGTTTCAGGAGTTTTATATAGATGTTTGCCTGGTGGAAAACCGAAACGTATAGAACCAGAAATTATTAAGAATAATAATCAGATTGTAATTAAAGCACCAGATAAGAAAATTGCTAGACAGTTGTTAAATCAATTTAAAGAAATGTATGTAGACTTAGATATAGAGAAGATTATTAATGAATCTACAAAAAGTAGGGAGTATATTAATAATTGGTGTGGATTTAAAATAGCTATAGGAGGTGCTGCTGCCTTTAAGTCTGTTTATAAGACCGCATTAAATTTTTATATATACTCTGGTGGAAATATTAATAATATACGTGATACTAAACAAATTCTATTTAATGAAAATACAGTGCTTGATTATGTGAAACCTTGTTATCTAAATTACGAATTAATAGGGAAAGACGTTGATGAAGTTTTACATAGTATTCTTATCTATGGTGATAGGAAATTAGGTAAATTATATTGTTATATAGAGTATTTTAATGCTATTAAATACATTGTTTTGTTAAGCGATAATTATGCTGGTGAAATGATTAATAAATTTTATATTTTTAATGTTTTGGAGCGAAAAGAACTTTCAAACCCTAATATTAATACTAATTGGTATCATAATATAGATGGAATATTTGAAAATCTAAAATTAGATAGTAAACAACTTGAAGTGTCATTAGAGAATTTGTTAAAAGTTATTAGTAATAAACAACATAATGAACATGTAAATCAATTAATAGTTGAGGCTTGGAATTCTACTATGAATATGTTTGAGCTTTCAGAGGGAGATATAATTACAGAAGCTGTTTATGATAAGTTGATTGAGAAAACGGTTGATTTACTTATTCCATATTTAAATGGATTGATGCCTAAAGATCAAGCAAAAGGTTGATTAATGAGTAATAAAATTAATAGATTAAAAAATAATATAATTGATTTTCTAATTTTTATTTATAAGTCTGTTAAGACAGATATATATACGCAATATAGTTGTTATACGAAAACAAAACTACTTAAGAAATCTGGTCCTGAATTACAAGTAATATATCAGTTACTTGTAAGTGACCTAGAAAGCAGATATATGTTTGTTTGGAGTGCCGTTTCTTTAGGTGCTATATTAGGTTTTATAGTAGGTATAGGATCGAATTTAGCGATAGAGGTATTAAAGGATGTTGCTAGTGATAATATTGTATATGCATATAATCAGTTTATAATTATGCTAGTGAAAATATTGTTAGTCACTAGTATTGTAGGATTTATTCTAACAATGTTATTGAGTATTTCTAAGTTTAAATCTATCGGTTTTTATGTGGTTTTATTTATTTCACTAATGGGAGGAGTTTATTGGAGTCATTTTGAACATTCTATTTTGATGGATTTGTTTTTTCTCATATTAAGTTGTATATGCATATGTACTATGTTTGCTACTGTTTTTGACACTATAAAGAAATGTGTTGTTATAAAAAAAATAGTGATAGAAGAAATATTGGCTAATAGAACTATGACTATTCGATTGCCTAAATATATACAGAAATAATTGTGAATTATCTAATATGATGTACTATAATTATATTGAATAAAGACAGAAAACATAGAAATTAGTATAAAAAAGACAGAAGGAAGACAGAAAAAGACAGAACATTTCATTCTATATTATTTGGAAACTATATTTAGTATTTGGATATCATATTTTAACTATATATAGTGTTTACTATGAAGGCAGAAGAAGACAGTAGAAAGACAGAAAAAGACAGAAGCAATAAAAAGGTGAGTGTAATGCGTATTTTATTAGCAAATTTAACAAAGATGGTAGGCGATACGGGTGGTCTTGCTAAGGTGACGGCTGCATTTGCCAATGCGATGCAGCGCCGTGGCCACGAGGTGAGTCTTGTGTATAGCGATGTGCAAACGGGGGATTTCTACTATCCTCTTGATGCGGGTATCGACGCATATGATTTGTGTCATTATGAAGGTGAAAGTCATTCTATCCCTCTTTGGTACAAGGCAAAACGGGAGATTTTGCGCGCCTTTGATAAACGTAAAGCTCGTGGTGTGAATAATGAGTTTACCAAAAAATATCTATTAGGTCATCTTCAGTCTGTGTTAGATCGAACCAAGCCAGACGTAATCGTGTCATATCAACCAGCAGCCTCAAAGGCGTTATTGCTAGATTTGAAAACAAATATTCCTGTTATTACTATGAGCCATGGAGACCCTGAGGATTATTTCCATACCTATCCTGTAGAGGAGGTTGAAGCGGTCGCAAAGAGTACGGTGAATCAAGTATTATTGCCATCCTTTGAATCTCATATTAAAAATCACTTGCCAGAGGCTAAGACTGTTGTTATCGGCAATGCTATTCCACAATATGCAGAGCAGGCGGAGCTTTCACAGGTGAAAGACCGTTATAAAATCGTATTTGTAGCGCGACTCGATAAGAACCATAAACGGCCACATTTATTGATTGAGGCATTTGCACCATTGGCCGGGAAGTATCCAAATTGGGATATAGAGTTATGGGGCCAAGAGGACCGTAAGATTTACAAGAAAGAGTTGGATATGATTGTATCCAAGGTGGGGCTTGGAGACCGTGTTCATTTTATGGGGACGACAACCGATGTACCAAGTGTACTCGTTATGGCAGATATATTTGCATTTCCAAGCGCCTATGAAGGATTTGGGCTTTCACTGGGTGAAGCGATGAGTATGGGCTTGCCAGCAATTGGCTATAAATCCTGCTCTGCTGTTAATGAACTTATCATCGATGGGGAAACAGGCATCTTATGTGATGATGGGGTGGCACCATTGACGGCGGCCTTGGAACGATTAATGCAAGACCAAAACCTCCGCGTTACTATGGGTCAAGCAGGCCGTGAACGCATGAAACAATTTAGCCCAGAATCTATTTGGGGACAGTGGGAAGACTTATTGAAACGGGTGAGTAACT
>OGGI01001764.1_pt1 | contig 14361 bp, 14 predicted proteins | sample 1571051 | NCBI WGS metagenome assembly OGGI01 (sample SAMEA2582075, study PRJEB24529) | metagenome | biome: Human gut stool | place: China | collected 2011 | reverse complement strand
ACGGAAGCATCCTTCTGGATCTGGGACATGTTATCCTGTCCCAAAGCAGTGATCAGGTTGTTCTCATCCTCAATCTTCTGAATATTACAGGACTCGATCCAGATACCCAGGGCATTCATATCCTTCTGTGCCTTTGCCTGAACCTCATCACCGAAGGTCTTACGATCGTTACACAACTCCTTTAAACACTGGGTACCGATAATCTCACGCATATTACCCTGTAAGGAATCGGTCAGTGCTTCGCGGATCTGCTGTTCTTTCATGTTTAAGAAGTTCTTCATGGCCGCCTGTACCATTTCATGAGTAACTCTCTTATTTGGATCACAACCAGGCAGAATATTTCCCTCTTTATCTACTGTAATATCTTTTGCAGTCAAAACTCTTACCTTTGCCACGGCGTCGATATCTACACCGATGAAATCCTTTGTGGGAATATATCCGTTTGTCTTAATATCGATACTGATCTGTCTTAGCATCAATTCATCCTTTTTCTCTAAAAAGGGAATCTTAATACCGGCACGACCAATAAGTACCTTGGGTTCCTTTTTTAAACCCGAAATAATGTATGCCTTATCAGGAGATGCCTTTACATATCCAGACATCAGAATACCAAGTACTACTACAACAGCCACTACTGCTACAATAACTCCAATGTTAATTCCATTCATTTTAATTTTCTCCTTTTGTGTCTTTTAGATTTTGATTTCCATATCCCGCTGGGGGGATAGTATCAAAATTCCATGTTACTATATTACAATTACAGAAATAGAATACTATACTCGCAAGGATTAAAAAGAATCCAAGCACTAACTGAATCGCAAAATCCGGATCATGACAATGTTTTAGTGCATATCCGATTCTCCAAATTCCCATAATGAAACTTATAAGTGTTAAAATATATAATAAATATCCCATATATTCTTCCTTTTTTAGTCCCCTTACTGATTAAATAGTTCCGATACATTGGGTACTTCTGAAGCATCGTTACTTGCTTCAAAATAATATCTGTTATCTACACCACTCATATTTGCAATGATATTCATGGGGAAGGAACGAATCTTTTTGTTTAAGGAACTTACGGCGTCATTATAGTCTTTTCTTGCTACGGCAATTCGATTTTCGGTACCTGCAAGATCAGTCATCAACTGACTATACTCTTCACTTGCCTTTAATTCCGGATATGCTTCCACAGCAATATTGAATTCTTTCATTGCGGACTGATAAGCGGAATCTGCGGCAGCTTCTTCACCCAAAGTGCCATCCCCACGCAGAGCAACAACACTTTCCAATGTAGATGCTTCATAATCGGAGTACTGCTTTACTACGGCTACCAACTGAGGAATCAGATCATATCTACGCTGTAACTGATTTTCTACCTGTGCCCATTTTTCATTTACATTTTCATCTGCACGCTGTAAAGAGTTATAAGAGCCTCCAAACAAAAGCACAATTGCGCAGATTACTACAACTAATACTACCCATCCTTTATTTTTCATATTTTATCTCCTTTACTTAAATTTTTAAAAAATAAGATTTCATATAAACAACCGTTTTTGTAATAGGAAGATTTTGTGCATTTTTCGTAGTTTCAGAATACCTAAAGCTATAATCTGTAATATGAGAGACTACTCCATTTTTATGGGTGTTTTGAAACATTTTTGCATATCTTTCCATTTACCAACCTCCCGAAGCGCTACCGCCAAATTATCTCCTTATAAAATATAAAATAATTATTCCTGATATTGTTGCACAAATAAATAAACATACAGCTAACATTTGTATTATATTAACTTTTTTATTCTTTATTTGCTCAATAAGTGGCAATCCATATACAAGAGTCATCGTAATGGATAGCACAATCACCGCCACAAGTGATACATCTACTAAAGCCATTTTACCAACCTCCCGAAGCACCACCACCTCCAAAGCTACCACCGCCGAATGAACCGCTCGAACTGGAACTACTGCTATAGCCGCTTGAATAATAATGACCTGATAATGAGGAGCCAGAACCACCATCAACGAATGCTGAAATCACACATAATACAACAATAAATACAATAACGACAATAATTTCTACCAGTAGGTCGTCATCATCTGTGTCTGTCTCTACAACATAGTTGTCATCCTGCGAAATGGTATATTCACCGGAATCGTTTAAGATTTCCACAGTTTTTGTAACAGCAGCTAAGAGTCCGTCGGCATAGTTTTCATTCTTAAAATACGAGGTCATGCAGTCAATAATCCTTTTTGCCTGCGAATCAGGGATTACGCCCTCCAGACCATAACCTACTTCCATTCGAAATTCTCTGTCTGCCAGGGCTACATAGATAAGTAATCCTGTGTTATCCTCTTTATCACCGATGCCTAATTTTCTACCGGCTTCCAAAGATACTTCTTCGATGGTTTTACCATCCAGTGACGGTGCCAGATAGATAGCATATTCAATATTTGTCTGCTCATAGATTTGATACAAGGCATTTTCAATCTTTACCTCATCTTCATTTGTCAACATATCCGCATTATCCATAACAAGCATATCTGAAGTTGGAGCAGCAAATGCTATGGTTCCAATCATCAGAGTAGTCATTGCAATTAATGCCAATGTAATACTTACAATAGAAATTACTCTACGTTGTTTATTCATCCGTGTTCTCCTGTTTAAATAATATTTCGAGATCCGCTTTTGAAATAACCGGCAATGTTAAGCCACAATTAGGGCATATGTAGTAATTAGGGTTGATAAAATAACCTGCTTCCACTTCTTTCTTGGAAAATAATCCTTCTATAATTTCTGTCTTTTTTACAATCAAAGAATTTGTATTTGCTCCATAAGGCATATCAGGATGTTCCAGGCCTCTGATATCAATCCGGTAAATCATTTCCTCATTGCAATTAAAACAATTGCACATCCCAAGGCAATCAACAATGCCGATGCCGGCATATATACAGGGGTTCCTAGAATTGCTAAAACAACTGCAGTTACAAGTAATAACCAATAAACTATGCCCAAAATCTTGTAAATAGTCATCATCAATCTCCTTTAAATATTGTAATATTTTTCTTTCTCTACTATTATGACAGATTTTGAGAAATCCGGATTTTTCTGCACAGAAAAAAAGAAAATTAAAATAAGACTCTTTTATAAACTTTGTCGTAAGACTACGCTTCTTTATGGTGTGTTGTGGTGATTTGTCTTATTTTTTATTCTTCGCTTGTCCAAAAGGTATAGGTGTCTTTACTAATTGCTTTTGCATGTAAAGTCTGCTCTTTTTTCTTTTCTGCAGTATGAGGTTCCTGCATTTCTTCTTGCATGGAGGAATATCCATCTCTCTTATAGATGTCTTCACATACATCTGCATTACAATCCATATCCATAACGATTTCTCCCGCTGCTTTTTTTTCTTCTACATTGGCAACTTTATAGGATAAATCTACAATTTTTTCATAATGCTTTTTTGCTTCTGCCGTCATCTCTTTTACATGAAAACTTTTTACCTTCTGATATTGTTCATATGCCTGCATAATTTCAGGAATATAATAATTCTTCAGTTTTCTTGTATAGCTTTCTTTTCCCTGATCATTTAAAAACTTTACAGCCCAAACAATATAAGCGATTTTAGAATCCTTTTCTGCTAATTTATCAATATTGATTCCTTTTTTCTGTTTCGATGTAGAAATCTTTTCAATGAAAGGATTATCTTCTGAATTTTCATTTGTTTCTCTCACAAATTTTTGAGTTGCAGTTTCTTTCTTCTTTTTTAGAAAACAGTTTTCAATAAGATCGGAAATGAAATTAATAACATCTTCTATTAGATCTGATACCATAAAAAGAAGTAACGGACTAAATATAACAAGCATAGCGATTATAGTTATTAACAGGTTGTCTCCTTCTGTTTCTTCGGAAGCTTTCTCACTTTCTATTATAATTGCTAACAGGTTATCTCCTTCTGTTTCTTCGGAAGCTTTCTCACTTTCTACAGCGTCCTCACCTCTGAAAGAAGTTATTAGATTCTTTGCAGCTTTGTCAGTTTCTGTTGTTGTAGATTCTACTTCTGTTGTCTTTGTAGCCGCCGGTTCTGTTAGCGTATCAGAGAAAGTATATACCGCCACTCCAAGACCTAATAACACAGCCAAAATATATCCAACAAAAGCCATTGTTGTATTGCCATCAGTGACGCCAGCGAGTATGAGGCATAAAAACAACATAAAAAGAATAACCGCAACTATTGTAATCATATTTATCTCCTATTTTACGTATAAAAAATTATCCCTTCTCTTATATTATGACAGATTTAATGAAGTTTGAATTTTTCTGCACAGAAAAAAGAGCCTCAAAACGAGACTCTTATTATAATTACTTATTGTTCAATGCATCAGCGAATCAGGGGAACTAAAAAATATCATCTCAGTTAAAACTGAAAGGATATGAATATTCCAGATATTAGTAGAATTATTATATTTTTAAGTCATTAATATAGTTAATAATTTCCAAGGGCATTGCTGTCTGCAAACCTAATTCTGAAACAGAAAGGATGTTTATATATTGGTCATCCACAAATAAAATGTTTTGGGGGGTTAATGCACTAGATTGTAATAATGCCTTAATTATGTTTATTTTATTTTCTGCATTACCTGTACAATAGTTTTTTAATTTGAAACCATATTTTTCAAAAATCCATTGAATTTTATTTTCTGCTTCACAACAGGAAGTTACTGCAGAAATTAAACCCATATCTACATGAATACTGGCGCATAATTTCATAAAAATTTTCATTTGATGGTTTGGATAACAATTTTTACAATTCCAATAATTAATATCTCTATTTAACATAGCTATATTGAAATTATTGCTATTTCCTTTTTTTCGAATTTGATGTATACATAATGTATCATCAAAATCAAATAAAACAAGCTTAATGTCTTCTAAAATTATCATTTCAAATCTCCTCTATATATTATATAATGTGTTGCAATTACATACATAAGTTATCTATATCAGTATCCCAGTATTTTCTTTTCATTTCTAACAAAAATAAAATATCTTTTTCAGAATATAATCTAAAATGGTTTAGATCACATCCAACATTAAGACCATAAGGTTTCCATAAGCCAGTTGCTCTATGAGTGTGTCCAAACAAATTTACAAATTTTTCGATATGAGAAGAAGGAAAATGATTTAAGTAAAAATTTTCATTTTCAAATACTAAAAAATCTTCTCTTTTAACATCGGAAAATCCGATCTCAATTAAATGATATCTAAATAAATCAAAATTATTGAAAAATAATTCTTTTATTATCCGTTGCTCATTGTTTCCAATAATCAGAATTACTTTTGCATTAATTTGTTTTACTACCCCAAAAACATTATCAACATCGTTTTTAGATAACAAATAATTTTTATTATAATTAACAAAGTCTCCAATAATCCACAACGTATCTTCTTTGGTGAGTTGCTTATTCCATAATGAAAAACAATAATTTTGAAATGCAACTATATTATCAAATGGTCTGTTTTCTCGAATTAAGATTTCGTTTGATCCTAAATGTAAATCAGCAGTAAAATAATTCATCTATATAAATCCTTTCTTTTGAATATAATTTTGAAATATTTGATTCACCTTTAAAAGCGGGATACCCCGTCATAGCCTCAGCTTGGTCGGGGAGGAATGCATCCTGCCTTACCTCCTTTCGTAATTAAATTACTTTAATCCATGCAGATGCATGGCTGACTAATTTAATCTTATTAACGGCAACTGATTTGCTCTTGCCGCCTGCAGGAATCAAAATCCTGGTTCCTTTGTTGTGGCTGCCACTCGTAACGTAATTCTTTCTTTCGAACCGGATCACATCACCGGGCTGGACCTCATGACGCTGTTTCCTGACGGAATGCCTGCCTGAAGATATTTTCTGACTCCGGTACTTATGTAAGTTCTCGGAATCCTTCCTGCGGCTTCGATTGATATGGCCATTGAAGAGTTCCTGTCCTTTGGCCTTCTTGCCGATACGGTAATCGATATACGTCACATCGTAGAGAAAGTTTAAGCTCATATTTCATATCTTTTTTCTCCAATTATCTAATTTACTATTAATATGATAGAAATATGGTATAAAAAACAAAGGATCTTAAAAAAGATCCTTTGTTTTATTGTTTTTCATTATAATAATTTTGCCAGTCCAGAAAGATATTTTTCTTTCAAGTATTCGGTCAGCGTTTCTTTTTGACTTACATGATCTTTCTATTCACAAATTTCTGCACAGAAATTTTTCAAAGAAAAACTCCGGAAAACCGGAGTTAATTTCTCTTTTCGCCTTCGATGATAATACAGTTGCCATCTGTAGTGATATATTTAATTTTCATATCGAGGATCGCGGCCCGTGGCTTATACCGCCCGTCTTTTCTTGTATCGAATACAGCTTCTTTATCGTGCCATGTTTTCTTCGTGTTACCAGAACAATCAAAAACAGCATAATCCATATTGAAATCAAAATCATCATTGTAAACCAAGGTTGATTTAGTTTTGAATGATATAGGTTCTCATGCCATCTAATAAACTATCTTTGACATTGAATTTCTGACGTTCTGATAAGGTTTTTACAGTAACCCCTTCTGTAACATTGACGCTATTTCCGTTCTTGAAGGCGATGATTTCTATATCATAACCCTCTCTCTCATCAATATCATAAGGAATCGGGAATTTAATTACTTCTGTTCGGATACCAAATCTCTGAAGATCTTCCTCGTTAGTGTCTCCGGATCCAATCGGTTTTTCATAAAAATAATTTTTGATTATTTCGAATCCGCTCTCGGAAAATTCACTAGGGAACTTTATCTGCAACTGATCCGCATACCCGCTTGTTCTTACAATTAATACACCGGTTTCACCTTTTTTGAATGTAATGTAACCATTATCAGCAATTACATCAGAACCGCTTTTTCCTACCAGTTTTGTATGAAGAGAAAATTCTCCAAGGCCCTTAGACTCTTCCGTGATATTTCCCACGTTATCTGATACATAAATCAAGAAATTTATATCACCCTTAAATAACAAATCATCATTTATGATATTGATGGTAACCGTACCGGTCTTATCATCACTAGAAATGGTACCTGGATAAGTATGTGTTATATTATTATCCTGATTTGCAACGACAACATAAAACTCTTTTAAACCACTCTCATCATCTTTTGCCTCTAAAGTGATTTCATAATTGTCCGGATACTTTGAAATATCAATATTATCAATATCTTTTAAAAATTCATATCCTTCACCAGAAAGCTGAGGGGCCTTTCCGTCAGCAATCAATACGATTTTATTCAAAGCATCAGCGGCATCGTCTGAATACGTGTAGGAGCTGTTATTGTATTTATCCGTTGTTTGATATGCCATAGCTTGAGGTGTTATGACAAATTCTGTGTTGTTGTAAACAGAGTCCATGGTATAAGCTGCATCAAGTGATACATTACGCAAATTGTTATATCGGGACATTTCGAAAAATGACGCATCTTTGATATAACTTTCATTATCTACTCCAATGACTGATTTTTTAACATCATCAATGCTGATTTTAGAAATATCACTATCATCATTTTCTCTATAATAACTCAACTTCTGTTTAGCCCCGGATTTATCAATAATATAGGATAATGCATTTATCTGATAGTTTTTGGAGGCAACTGCATCTCCAATTTCACTTATTAAGCCATTTGTTTTCAGGTAGAAGGGAGTTATTCCGTCAGCTTTCACAAAATAAGATCCGTCTTTTTCATATACATTATCATCCATTCCTCTAACAGAAATTGGAGTTGTTTCAATAGGATAAAATACTTGTCCATCGTCCGACATAGTACTGCTGATTTTCAAATGAGCCGTAGCACTAACATTACCGGCACCATCTACTGCTGCTACATGGATATATTTTGTAGTTTTATCAGTTAATAAAATAACATAGTTGGTCTCAGTTTGATATATACCATTGTCTTTTGTGACAATCGTATCCTCATTTTCATCAACCAGAATAACATAACCTTTAACACCAGAGGTCATAACATCTGTTGTGATATTTGATTCCAACATTGGGGCCATGGTCTCGGTGTAGAAAGATTTTACCTGGTGCTGATATGTTGTTCCGTTATCACCGGGATTATTCCAAACTACTGTTGCCTTAGAATAATCATTATCATCTTCTACAGGTTTTCTTTTAAGGACAGGCATATTAGGCATAGCTTCATCCGTTGCTATGATTCCTTTCAGTTCATTATCCTTATATAATCCAAGCTCTGCCCCCGTAATAGATATATATCCATTTCCAGTTTGCGTGCTTGCATAATCAGTTTTACCAAAATAAATTTTACCCTCTTGTGTATTAACGCGTAATCCGTTACTGCCTCCATACGAAGGGTAAGCAGATACAACTTGACCTTCTGTGTATCCACAAGCTAATTTTTTACCACCACTAAAACTTAATCCTTTAATTCCAGAAGTAAACCAGACATCACCTCTTAAATGAAAATTGAGATGTACAAAAATATGCGTAGTTCCTTTTGGTAAAGAAATTTTTAAGTTTTGATAAAATTCGCTACTTCCAACGTGATTATTACCATTCCAGGTAAAATTATCAGTAAAAGGATAATCTCTAAATTTTCCCTGTGCAATTTTTGTACCATTTTGATCCAAAATTACAAATTCAGACGGTTGCTCTTCGTCTGGCAGCCAATTGGTGTTCACAATATTATCGCCTACATCACCCCATCCTTCGCAAAAATATGAAAGATTCAATGCCGTATTGCCATTGGTGGGAATTCCTTTATATCCAGAGACATTCCACCAATTTGCTTTGTTTTCAACAATATGACATTCTCTGGACCAACCGACTCTTACTGTACAAGTACTATAATCATCATCATCTGATGTATGTCCGTTATATTGATAAGAATTTATGCCTGAGGAATCAAAACAACTATGTCCCCACATATGAGATTCCCAGTTTCCAAATGCAGGTGTATATGATAAATCCTGATAACATGAACTGCTATGGTGGTGCACTACTGCAGTTCCTTGTTTTCCTCCGATATTTCCGCCACCGCCACCGGCCATTCCGTTTTCTCCGGATCCATTGCCATCAGCTCTATAGCTTCCAGAATTAGCTGCATTACCGTTGCCCATCATGGTTGCACCGCCACCGCCACCAGCTATGGCAAAAATACCGAGTCTGTCCGTCCTCAGATAAGATGCTGATCCACCATTTCCATAAGACGTTGCTGATCCTCCAGAAAAATATTTACCTTTACCATCTTGAGAACCAACACCTACATAGACTTTTTCACCTTCATTGAAATAAATACGGCCTGTCACAGTGCCTCCTGCACCACCGGAATAATTGCCATATTTTCCGCCTTGAGCTCCAGTTAACTTAAAATTGTATAATCCACTGTACGGAACAATATATACTTGCTCTGAATTAGCAGAATCACTATTTCTGTAAAAAGTTTTTTCTACACTATCGACATTATTTTGAATTGAATTTGCGCTTTTTACTTCAATCCAATTTCCGTTTTCTTTTTTCTGATATATTTTAAATACTTTATCAGCTGAATCTGTCTGGATCCATGATAAGTCTATAGCTCCTTTTTCATTATTTGCAGTCCAGTTTTCTACGCTGTCTGCATGAAGTGTTGACCACTTTGCATATAATGTTATATCTTCATCTGTCGAGAAATCATCCCCAGGGCCACCTATAAATATTTCACATTCAGGATCGGCATACCATCCACCAAATCTTTTCTGATCCGTTGGATCATCTCCATTCGGATAGGTTGCCTCTGGAAGTTTAAAGCTATCGCCGGCATATTGTGCTATAGCTGTATCAACGCATCCATCATACCAGACAGATTTCATTTCTGAAAAAATATTATTAGCATCGTACAATCCAAAAGCATAGCGATTTGACGCAGAAACAAATACACCATGTAATGGATCAGTAAATGTCCATCCGGAAAAATGAGTTGTTGTGTGCGTTGGCTCAATCTTATTTCCGCCTTGTGTATCATATGTAACTATTGGTCCAGCAGGTGGTGTCAATTTATTTGGATCAAGCGAATAAACAGTACGAAAACGTTGTGTAATCGTAGTTTCTCCATTGTATGATCCACCATTAGGATCGATTATCAGAGTGGAATAAGCAGGTTTCCACTGGGCATATAAAACAACAACTTTTCCTTCATCATTGATTCCTAAATTCATTTTATTTTGGATATTAATAAAATCATCCTCATTATTAAATCTCTGTCCGCTTCCGTCACGTTTAGTATTCCAACCATCAAACACATAACCTGCTCTATAAAAAACATTTGTGGACAATTTTGTTTGAGGGGTAACAGATTTACCCTCATAAATTACATTATTGTCATAGTAATGAAAACTATCGGAAATATATCCTCCATTAGCTCCATTTCCAACATATTGGATGGTATATTTGTTCCATGATACTTCATCACACTTATGGCTAATATATGTAGCTGTCTCCAGATTATTACATTTTGGGTCAACGCAATTTGATACATAACAATCGCCAGTTGATAAAGTTTTTAATTGACTAATAGTATCTTTTGATGAATAAAATAAGATACCTATTTCTCTTCCACATTTAGCGCATGTGGCTATCCAGCCGGGTTGGCATTTTGTTGTTTTGCATGATTGTCTGCCAAAAGAAAATCCCATCCATTCATTTCCGTCTGGATAAGATGCATGAATGCAATAATGTTCAGGATATTCTATTGTCCATTTTGAAATTGACACATTTCCCGTGTATTCAGCTGCATACAAATGTTGCCCTTTTTCGGTCTTTGTCAAAGTAACGGGTTTGAAATATACCTCTTCTCCCATTTTACCTTCATAGATATTTTTATTATATCGATCTAAGGTAAAAGCTTCATTCGTATATGATCTTTCAATTCCGGTATTTGCAGAGACAGTAATTCCACTCATTAAAATACCTGCAGCCAGTAACGGAAAAAGCAATTTAGTCTTAAGTTTTTCCATACCGATTCTCCTTTCTTATTAAAATCATCTCTTAATTAATATGACAGAAAAATTGAAAGAACGGAAAATCTACATAAAAAAGAGTCCCCAAAAGAGACTCTTTTTGAATATTATTTTATTCAATTGTGTTATCAGATGTGTCTACGCTATTTTCTTCACTTGTGGTAGACGTTTCGGAACTATTTGCCTCAGATTCCGTATCAGGAGCTGGTGTGGGAGCATCACCATAAAGATCCTTTAATACATCATCAACGGAAGGTACATCGGGCTGAGAATGATCTCTTAATTCGGCTCCGCAGCGACTACACCAGCCGTCACCATTATCTGAATGCCCTAATCCATCAATTCCTCCACTATTAATTACAGCTCCGCATAAGTCACAGGTTTCTTCCCACCAGCCGCCGGAAGTACATGTGGGTTCTGTTGTAGTATGTCTGGTTGTACTACCATGGCTACCCTGAGGATGGTAATTCGTTCCTAAGAAAGCTCCGCAATCAGTACAATAGATATTATCGTATCCATCATGCTGACAATTCGCTTCAACGGCTGTCTCATATTTCTTATGTTCATGAGCACACGCAGGCTGTGGAGTTGCGGTTGCAGTAGGTTTGGCTGTGGGCTGAGGAGTTGCTGCCGGTTTTGCCGTTTCCACAGGCTTGGTAGTCGCTTTCGGTTTTGCTGTCGAAGTGGGTTTTGCCGTAGATCCAGGTTTTGTTGTTGCTTCCGTTTTTGTGCTTGCTGTAGTCGTATTCGAAACAGATGCTGTGCCACCTGTTTTCCCGCTACTATTCGAAGCCGTTGTTGTCTTCGGAGTTGCTGTAGGGTTTGCTGTCGTTACGGAGGCCGATGTCTCCTTTGGTTTTTCTGATGTCTTAGGAGTTTCCGTCGTTGCAGCGCTAATTGTTGACTGCGTGGCATCTACTGCTTCCGCAGTATTAACCGGCTTATTTTCTTTAGTCCCTTCGATACTGCTTTCTTCAGTTGTCTCAGTAGTTTCAACGACCGTTTCGGTAGCTGCTGCTTCTGTGGCCTTATTACCACAGGCTGTCATAGACATGATCATGATCCCGGCAAGGATCATTGTTAATACTCTCTTTTTCATTTGATTACCTCCAAGTATATGTTATGTTGTTTAGTTATGGTCCATTTGATAAATTCATTATAACACATATTCAAAGGAATACAAATTTCTGCATGGAAATTTTTGTGTAAAAATTTATCACACTACTCGGTAATTCAATTTCCGAGTAGTTCACGCAACTATCATTTCAGTTGGGGGCTGGAGCCTAATGGAATATCGTAAAGAAGACGAATCCATACAATAGTTCCGTCTTCGTCAACGTACTGATTGGAAAAATCACGACAGAACCGGTTATGAGCTTTGGGCCAACTGGCGTTTCTGCTGCAATAGCTGTATGCGTCCATCAAATATGTGATAATGTCTCCAGTGGTTTGGATACCTGCTTCCTTATATTTTCTCAAGAGATCTGGTTTGAGAATATTCTTAAGCTTGACATCGCTCCATAAATCGCTATAATCTTTCTTTTTCATTTATTTTCCTCCTGATTTCTGTTTTCTTTGACACCCTTATTATGAAAGAAATTCAGATATAAAAAATCCAAGCCTATGACTTGGACTTTTCCTGTTCTGTAAACAGCCCCATGTATTTTCCCATATTTGGCCACATTTTACCCAAAGCGCGGGTATGCAGCTGTGAAACTCTCGGTTGGGAAACACCCAGTACATCCGCTATCTCAATAGACGACAATTCTTCATAGTAATACAGCTGAATGACCAGACGCTCCCTTTCTGAAAGCTTTTTCAATGTTTCGCCCAGCTTTTCTGCCAGTTCCTTTTTCTCTGCTTCTTTTTCCGGATCCGGAAGTTTTGATAAAGTGGTGATAGAAAAGTTGGAATCTCCGTTTTCTTCCAGATGTGCGTCAAGTGATTGCATAGTATTGACGGAATTTTCCGCGAGCATTTTTCGGTATTCATCGATACTCATATCCATGGCATTCGCGATTTCTTCCACAAACGGCACTCTTCCAAGTTCGATGCGCAATTTTTCGCGAATTTCATTTACAGCTTTCTGCTTTTGTCGGGCGGTGCGCGGAATCCAGTCATTTTTGCGGATACCATCAAGAATGGTTCCGCGAATCTTATAAGTAGCGTAAGTTTCGAATTTTACGCCCTCAAGCGGATCGTAGTTTCTTACCGCATTCAATAAGCCAAGTGCCGCGTCACTGTAAAAATCGTCAGAATCACATAATTTCCCTGCTTTTACTGCTTGATTATACGCGAACATCCTCGCAAACGGCAGATATTTTTCAACAATTTTCGATTCCAGTTCCGGATTCTTCGTCCGGATATATTCCTGAAACAGATTCTCTTCTTTTGTAGTAGTATCCATTTTTCTTTCCTTTTGAGTTCTTTTTCTTTCTTTTTAATTGCTCGATAGCCTGCGATTTCAGATTATTTGGTATCGGAAAAACCGTGACAAGTTCCAAATTTGCAAATATCCAGATCTTCTCTGCGTAGATGCGGATATTGTTAGCGGATTCATTACGGTTGAAAACTTTCGTTATATATGCTTTCAGCTGCCCGGTCGCTTCGGCGTGCGTCAGGCCGTTTTCAAATGCGATTTTGGCAATGCGGTCACAGCTTGCTTTGTTGATTCCGCATCGTTCCTGAATGCGGTCTCTTGCATGATCTGATGTATACATAAATCTCCTCTCTTTCGTTTTGTGTTCTATAATTATTATGAAAGAAAGAGCGTTTTTCTAAAAATTCTGCATATAAAAAGGAACTGTTTCCAGTTCCTTTCAAGTTAATTTTTCTGCACAGAAAAACACATTTAAAAGACTTCCGTACACCGTCCAGTAGTCTGCATACCTCCTATGAATTAAATTCGTTTAATGTCCAAAATATTAATGTTCATCACCTTGCATAATTGTAGGTTTGATCTGTCTTGCAGTCAAAGCTTGCCGCTCCTGTTTGACCTCCTCAATGACGGCATCAACGTAGCTCATAAAATCAGAAGGAACTTCAACTTCTTCCGCTGCTGAAGGATGTTCATTAAAGTTTTCACGTTCAGCCACAGCCTTTCTTACTGAGCAATTTTTATCGTTGACCAAAATATTCAGATCCTTGTCGCGGCCACGTTCAGCCACAGCTATTCTTACATTAGGATCCTCATCGTTGACCAGAATATCCAGATCCTTGTCGCGGCCACGTTCAGCCACAGACATTCTTACTGACCATTTTTCATCGTTGACCAAAATATCCAGATCCTTGTCGCGGCCACGTTCAGCCACAGCCT
>OGGI01001724.1_pt1 | contig 14624 bp, 18 predicted proteins | sample 1571051 | NCBI WGS metagenome assembly OGGI01 (sample SAMEA2582075, study PRJEB24529) | metagenome | biome: Human gut stool | place: China | collected 2011 | reverse complement strand
GTTTTACCATATTCACGATCTTGGGTTTGCACCACCATTTTCACTTTTAACAAGCGTTTTTCAGCTTTGTCATTCCAGTTTGCATAAAGTGTTTTCGCACCGTATTGGTTATTTTCAGTAATAAACGCTTTGTTGTCCCTTCAAACTCAATTGATTTTACGTTTTGATAATCGCTGTCAAACGGCAGTGGCACCCATAAATTAGTTTGTCCAGACTCCCCTTTCGGCACAACAAGATCGTAAGTGTTGGTGAATTCGTAAGTATGAAGTGTAGTGTTTGGATTAGTAAACGTTTGAAGTTGGTTTGCGTAGGCAAAACCTGTTGCCACTAGAGAGGCAAGAAGCATTTTCTTCATTGTAAGACCCTTAAAATAAACATAACTTGCTATATTTTAGCGTGAGGTTCGCTGCAAAGAGCGAGCTATTAGCATAGCGAGAACCGCAGAAGAAAGAAAGGGGTTTGATAAAAAATAAACAATAAGCGGTCTGATTTTGCAAAAGTTTTGCAGATTCAGACCGCTTATTTATCTATGTTGAGTCAAATTATTTAACGCTCACATCACGCCCGAAGAACTGTTCACCTAAGGCTTTTAATTTGCCTTCATTACGAAGTTCAACAATTGCTTTGCTAATTTTGCTTAACGCCTCGTCATTTCCTTTATCAACTACTAAACCTGCCCCGACTTTATCATCCGATTCCCAGAAAATTTTTAAATCTGATTTTGGGTTTTTCTTGATGTAATCTAAGATAGCCAATGAATCGTTAAAAGTGAAATCAGCACGTTTGGTTTCAATCACTTTGATACTTTGTGCTAAACCATCTACTGGGACAAGTACTGCTTCATATTTACGTGCTAATTCGCCATAATTTGAAGTAAGGGATTGTGCTGCACGTAAACCTTTTACATCTTCAATTTTTTGAATACGTGTTTCTGTTTTCGGTGCAACTAAAACAGCACCAGACCAGTTATAAGCCTCAGATTTATCAAAAATTGCTTGACGTTCTGGGGTAGTTAATGCCACTTGGTTTGCAACTAAGTCAAAACGACCTGCTTTTAAACCTGCTAGCATTGAATCCCAATTTGTCTCTTTAAATTCTACTTTTACACCTAATTTTTCAGCGACTGCACGGGTCACTTCCACATCGTAGCCTGTTAATTTGCCGCTTTCATCGTGGTAGGTAAAAGGAGCGTAAGTCCCTTCTGTACCCACGGTAATCGTGCCTTTTTGGTTAATACGATCTAATAAGCTATCTTTTGCAGATGCGACAGTCGAAGTAGCTAATGCTAAGGTGGTTAATGCGATAACAGATAATTTTTTTAACATAATGAGATCCTTTTATTTAACAAAATAAATTTTGTACAAATTTACGGGCAAAATAGACCCCTTGCAAATAACTAAAAGGAATAAGTTATAGCCAAGCCCCACAACAATGCTTAAATTTTTTGCCCGAACCGCATATACACGGCTGCTTTTGGCTAGGTAAAGGCACAGTAGGATCAACAAAATACCAACGTTGGTTAATCAATACGAAAAGTGATCGTTCGTGATGGTCTCTAATACCTGATTCTGTTCGGAAAAAGGCTTTAAATTCCACTAAACTATGGATTTTCGAGACAAAAGGGCGATGTTCGATAATTTCTAACCCAGCCCAATCGGTCGTTTCACCCCATTCCTTCATCGCTATTTGATCTAAAAAAGACTGCTGTGCAGGTACGGTGGTTTGTACAATATAAGGAATATTCACTAATGTATAGGCAGAGTAGCGCGAACGCATTAGTTTTTCTGCCGTATCAGGCAAAACTTGCTGTAAATGAAAAGGTTGGCAGCAAGCCTCATAAACTAGCCCAGATTGACAAGGACAAAGAGGTGATTCAGACATAATATTATTCTTAATAGATAATGGTTGAAAGAATAGATTAAATAATCAGCATATAAACATCAAAAGCGTGACACACCCTTTGTGGATAACTCTGTGGTTAACGCATCGATAAAATGAGATCTTTGCTCGCATAACTTTTTTCACTTTTTAGGCTGTGGATAATGTGGATTGTTATCCACAGAATATCCTTGAGTTAAAAAGTAGATCTTAATCACTTTTTATTTTTAATAACCATTTGATTTTATTTAGAAATCTTTGGTTATCCGCCATAATGTTAAGTGCTAATAATTATAAAAGTAAAGATCTCTTTATATAAAGATCTTTTATAATATTAGCGTTCAAAAGATCACAACCGTGATCGTTCTCTGATCAATATGTTATCGAAAAATGCTTTTCCTGATCATTTGATTTTAAGGTAAAATGATCATCCTTAATACAGATAATATAAAAATAGGTTAGATATGATTTACAATGAAATTTATGATGTGATCGTGGTGGGAGGCGGTCATGCGGGTACCGAAGCTGCCCTTGCTCCCGCTCGTATGGGGCTAAAAACCTTACTTTTAACACATAATGTAGATACTTTAGGACAGATGTCGTGTAACCCTGCGATTGGTGGAATTGGTAAAGGGCATTTGGTCAAAGAGATCGATGCCATGGGTGGGATTATGGCATTGGCAACTGATAAAGCAGGGATCCAATTCCGTACATTAAACAGCTCAAAAGGCCCTGCAGTGCGAGCAACTCGTGCACAAGCAGACCGTGTACTTTACCGCCAAGCCATCCGAACCACACTTGAAAATCAGCCAAATTTAGATATTTTCCAACAAGAAGTCGTTGATATTTTAATCGAAAATAACCGTGCTTGCGGTGCAGTAACCAAAATGGGTTTAACCTTCAAAGCACGTAGCGTCATTTTAACTGCAGGTACTTTCTTAGCAGGTAAGATCCACATCGGTTTAGATAACTACGAAGGCGGCCGAGCAGGCGATCCTGCGGCAACTACCTTAGCACAGCGTTTACGCGATCTAAACTTACGTGTTGATCGCTTAAAAACCGGAACGCCTCCGCGTTTAGATGCTCGCACCATCAATTTTGATGTCTTGGCTAAACAACATGGAGATGCACAATTACCTGTGATGTCATTTATGGGCAATAGTGAAATGCACCCTCGTCAAATTCCGTGCTACATCACCCATACCAACGAACAGACGCACGATTTAATCCGTAATAGCCTTGATCGTAGCCCGATGTATACAGGCATCATTGAAGGCGTTGGCCCTCGTTATTGTCCATCGATTGAAGATAAAGTGATGCGCTTTAGCGATCGTAATAGTCACCAAATCTACCTTGAACCTGAAGGTTTAAGTACGATTGAAGTTTACCCTAATGGGATCTCAACCAGCTTACCATTCGACGTACAAATGGGGATCGTGCACTCAATGAAAGGCTTAGAGAATGTGCGGATCATTAAACCAGGTTATGCCATTGAATACGATTATTTTGACCCTCGCGATCTTAAACCAACGCTTGAAACCAAAGCAGTGGAAGGCTTATTCTTTGCGGGACAAATCAACGGGACAACAGGTTACGAAGAAGCCGCCGCACAAGGTTTATTAGCTGGTATTAATGCCGCACTTCAAGTACAAGGTAAAGAAGCTTGGTATCCAACTCGCGATCTCGCTTATACGGGCGTATTGGTGGATGATCTCTGTACGCTTGGCACCAAAGAGCCATACCGTGTGTTTACCTCTCGTGCTGAATATCGTTTATTATTGCGTGAAGATAATGCTGATATGCGTTTAACGCCAATAGCACATGATTTAGGCTTGATTGATGATGCTCGTTGGGCTCGTTTCAATGAAAAAATGGAAAATATCGAGAAAGAGCGTAGCCGTCTCAAACAGACATGGGCACACGTGCAAATGGCAAATTTAGATGAGCTAAATGCGATGCTTAACAGCCCATTAACGCGTGAAGCAAGCGGTGAAGATTTAATTCGTCGTCCAGAAATGAGCTACGAGCGTTTGACCAAAATTGCCCCATTTGCACCTGCAATTGAAGATAAAGAGGCAGCAGAACAAGTTGAAATTTCGATCAAATATCAAGGCTATATTGAACATCAATATCAAGAGATCGAGCGTCATAAACGCCACGAAAATACTGCGATCCCAGCGGAATTTGACTACGACAAAGTAGAAAGTTTATCGAACGAGGTGCGAGCGAAATTGATGCAACATCGCCCTGTGACGATTGGTCAAGCAAGTCGTATTTCAGGCATTACCCCAGCTGCGATTTCTATTCTGCTCGTGAACCTGAAAAAACAAGGTATGCTTAAACGTGGTGAGTTGTAAATAGAAAAATAAGGCTTGGATTTAACCAAGCCTTATTTCTTTTATTCTGTTGCTTTTTCAATTATTTTGGATACTCCCCAGGCAAGGGCTATGGAAAGTACAAGCGGTGCAGTTGCAGAAATCACGGTTCCAGCTCCCATACCTCCTCCAACAATTTTCCCTAATGTAGCTAATCCGCTTGCTATTTCAGCTCCACCAGTACCTGTACCAACTAATTTAGCTAATCCTGTGCCCCAAGGTAATTTAGTTGCTATCGTCATAATAGCTGGGGCTGATTTTCCTGCAACGGATAATGCAACCCCAGTTCCATATGTTGCTATGGTTGTAGGGGAGCCGATTAGCCAAGATGTTGGCTTTACAGGAGGAATTATAATTGGAATTCCTATAAATTTTTCATGAAACCATCGAGGAAGCCAAGAGTCTTCAATTTTTCTTTTCTCCCAATAAATACGATCATGGTAATCTTCTAACTGTTTTTTGTACTCTCTTTTATCATATTGATATTTCAAGAGCAATCCTAATAAAATTAGTGTAGACAAGATGCCCAAAGCTCCCCAAATAGTAAGTGTATCGGATACAAATAGGCTTGGAATACCAAATGCAGAAAGATTGATTAAAATAAAGATTAGTAACTTTTTAAGTAAATTAGGCATAAAAGCTCCTTAAAAATAGAAATAAGTATAGGTATTATAAGTTGTTTTTTTTTTGAGCAATGGTCTATCATTTATTATACAATTAAAAATTACACTTACTGAATGCTGACTTTCACAGTAGAATAAGTATAAAACGTAGGAAATAGCAAAATGAACCAAAAAATAGACCGCTTGCTTAGCCAAGCGAAGATTGAAATTAGCGAACAACAAAAACAGCAACTGATTGATTTTGTTAAACTTTTAGATAAATGGAATAAAGCGTATAACCTCACCTCTGTCCGCGATCCCGATGAGATGTTAGTCAAGCATATCATGGACAGCCTTGTGGTTAGCCAGCATCTTGAAGGTAATCAATTTATTGATGTTGGTACAGGGCCTGGCTTGCCAGGAATTCCGCTGGCAATCATCAATCCTGATAAACAATTCACACTGCTGGATAGCCTTGGCAAACGCATTACTTTTATCAAAAATGCGGTGCGAGAGTTGAAATTGACTAACGTAACCCCTGTGCTAAGTCGTGTCGAAGAGTATCAAGAGAAACAATTTGATGGTGTATTAAGCCGTGCATTTGCCAGCCTCAATGATATGGTTAATTGGTGCTATCACCTCCCAAATACAAGCGGTCGTTTTTATGCCTTAAAAGGACAATATCAGTCTGAAGAGGTTGCTGAAATCAACCAAGCTGTAAAACAACTAGATGTAATTAAGCTTCAAGTGCCAGAGTTAGTTGGTGAACGCCATTTGGTTGTGTTGGCAAAAAAATAGATATTTAACGATAAAAATATCTAATTTTAAAAATTAAAAAAACTAAGCAATAATTCCCATTAATTTCTATCATTAGGAGGATTTTTATCAATGAAATTGACATCTACGCTTATCGCAACTTTACTTTTCTCTGGTGTGGCTTCGGCTCACAATGTCTGGTTAGAACCTGAATCAAATACGGGGGGAATTCAACGTTATGTTGTCAAATTTGGGCACGAACAAACCGAGTTTTATCCTCAAGCAAAATTAAAACGAGTGAGATATATTGATGAACAAGGGCAAGTTCAGGACACTACGTTTGAATTTAATGCGAAACAAGGTGATAAAGGGGAAGCCGTTGTTGGTGATAAAGGAGCTAAAATTTATTACACCTTATTTAACAATGGGATTTGGTCTAAATTGCCTAGTGGCAAATATGTTGAGAAAACGAAGCGAGAAGTACCTAATGCGGAGTTTTCGATTAATCCTATTAAATTAAGTAAATCGATTGTGAAATGGGATGATGATGCGATGAAATATCATCATATGGCCTACGAGCTCGTTCCTCTTTCTAAACCTGAGGCAGGTAAAGTTCTCGATATTTTGGTTTTAAAAGAAGGTAAACCTGTTCAAGGCATTAAAGTAGGATTAGGGGAAGATCAGCCCTTTAATCTTTCAAATGCACAAGGAATAGCTCAATTTATTCCAACCCAAGGCTTTAATAAAGTGTGGGCGGAATTTGAGGAAAAAGTGGCAGGCAATCCTGATTATTCTGACCGTTCTTATGAATATATGCTGACCTTTGATGTGCCATAATTCTATAAAATCGATGATAAACAAACTCTTACAAGCGGTCATTTTTCTGTTTTTTTCTGCTAACGCTTTTGCCCATGCGTTGCACATTACTGCCCAATATGATGGCGTGGCGATTTCGGGTAAGGCATATTATTCCGACCAGACACCTGCAGTGGATACTTATGTGGAGGCGGTGAAACCGGGGGAAACTGACCCCGTGGTTTATGGTAAAACCGACCGTGAAGGACGGTTCAATTTGCCGTTTAATCAAGAGGGCACATTCAATGTGATTGTTGAGGGAATGGAAGGGCATCGGGCGGAAACGCAAGTAACGAAAATGCAGGCCCAAGCGGTTTCTAGTCAAGAAATTCAACTATTGCGAGAAGAGATCTCTCAGCTTCGAGATAAGATCTACTGGCGAGATATTTTCGGTGGCATTGGTTATATTCTCGGTATTTTCGGGACGGTTGCTCTGCTGAAAACAAGGAAGGGGCAATAATGCATTTATCTGAAGGCGTGTTGCACAGTCAAACCTTGATTGTTGGGGCTGCCGTAGCGGTGATGGGTATTGCACTTGGTTTAAAACGGCTGCAATCCGACCGTTTGTCCCTCACGGCACTCTTTGCCGCAGCTTTTTTTGTGGCAAGTACCATTCACATTCCCGTAGGCATTGGTAGCGTGCATTTGATTTTAAATGGCGTGGCAGGCATTTTCCTCGGTTGGGCGGTGTTTCCAGCCTTTTTGATTGCTTTGGCGTTGCAAGCTTTGCTCTTTTCCTTCGGTGGTTTCTCTGTGTTAGGCGTGAACCTCTGCATTATGGCGTTGCCTGCGTTGGTCGTGCATTATTTGAGCCGTCCGCTACTGAGAGAACTTACCCGCAAGCGGTTAATTTCCACAGGTATTTTGTCTGGTGTGCTGGGTGTTGGTGGTTCAGCTCTGATTGCCTCTCTGGTGCTGGCGATGGACGGCGGCAAGCAGTATGTGGATCTCATTGGGCTACTTATCGTCTCGCACTTGCCCGTGTTTGTGGTCGATAGTTTGATTAGCGTGGGTGTGCTATTGACGCTCGCTAAAATGATGCCTGAGGCATTGCATCGTGAGTAATGTGAAAAAATGGCTCGAGCCACACTATCGCATAGTTTATGCTTGTCTGTTTGGCGTGATTATTAGTAGCCTGACTTCGGTAAAACTACTGGCGATTTTAACCGCTTGTGTGCTGTTTGCGGTCAGCTTTTTGCATAGCCATCAGCCGAAACATTTGCTGAAACGCTGGCTGAAGTTCAACTTGTTTTCTGTGCTGCTATGGGCAACCTTAAGCTGGAAAATAGGTGAAAATGGGCTGAGCTGGAATGAAAATGGGATAAATCTTGCGATTTTGATTACACTTCGAATGAACCTGATTGTGTTGTCGGTTTGGCTGTTTTTGCACCACGTTACTGACACCATTTTAGTGCAAGCCATCGCTAAATTACCGCTGCCGATAAAGCTGATTCATCTGTTTATTTTAAGCGTGCGTTATATTTCTCTGCTGGCGGAACTCAATCAAAAAATGGATATGGCAATGAAAGCCCGCGGGTTTCATCCAAAATTTAACCTGTTTACGATGAAAGTCTATGCCCAACGGGTCGCTCTATTGCTGATTCACTCAATGCTCAAAGCTGAAAAAGCGGAAATAGCGATGAAGGCAAGGGGATTTAAACTTTAATAAAAAAATGGTACTCAACGTCAATCACTTAACCCTTCACCGCAACCAACAAGCGGTGATTTCTGACTTAACTTTTGCTATTACCGATCAGCAAAAATTCGTTTTGCAAGGTGAAATTGGCACGGGCAAATCAACGCTATTGCTCGCTTTGCTTGGTTTTGTGCCGCTGTATTCGGGCGAGATCAACTGGTTTGGTAAAAGCTGCTGCCAAGAAGCGGATTTTATGCCGTTGCGAGGAAATACGGTGGGGATTTGTTTCCAGCAAGCGGACGATCAGTTATTCGGCCCAACCGTGTTAGACGACGTGGCATTCGGCTGTCTCAATCAAGGCAAAAGCAAGTCGGAATCCTATCAGATCGCACTTGAACAGTTGGAAAAATTAGGCATTACTCACTTAAAAGATCGCCCTGTAAACTTGCTTTCAGGCGGCGAGAAAAACTTCACTGCACTCGCAGGCGTATTGGCAATGCAGCCGAAGATGTTGTTGCTTGATGAACCCACCAACGGACTTGATGCAAAAAATAAAGCAAAATTGACCGCTTTATTGCAAGGCTTGGAATTACCAATGCTGGTTGCTAGCCATGATTTGGCGTTTAGTGAAGCCTTGGCGGACGAAGTGATTTGTTTGGGATAGCATTTCCTCTCTCCGTCAACTAAAGGAAAGAAAAAAGTATGTGAAGAATTCTTAAAACAACAAAAACGAGGACGTTATGCAAACACCCATCAAAGAAACATTCACAGGTATTGGGCAGATCTTTCTGCAGGAAAACGGATTAACGGGGCTAGTGATTACGGTCGCAATGTTTTTTAGCCATTGGACGCTCGGCGTGGCGTGTTTTCTCGGCTCGTTGGTTGGCACGCTGACCGCACGTGCATTAAAATACCCGATCAGACAAATTCAACAAGGGTTATTTGGCTTTAATAGCTCACTCGCCTTTATGTGCGTGATGTTCACCTTCGGAGAAGAGAGTGCAGAGAGCCCGCTGTTATGGTTGTGGGGTATTCTGGCTTCCGTTACCGCCACGTTGATAATGCGTGCCTTTTTACAACGCCGAAAAGTGGCATTTACCTTCCCATTCGTGCTAACTTGCTGGTTACTTTGTTTTCTCACTGCCAAATTTCAACTCTTTGGTTTGGAACAAACTACGCCTGCGTTATCCGATTACACTGATACTTTTAATGCCATTCAAAGTCCACTGTACGCATGGGCGGAAGTCAATTTCGGCTCAAGCGTAATTACGGGGGGGGGGGGCTGTTCGTGGCAATCGCGATTAGTTCCCCCATGGCGGCTATGTACGGTATGGCAGCCGCAGTATTAGGAACAGCATTTGCCCATCATTTATTGGCGGTCGGACACAATAATCTTGCCAACGGCTTATACGGCTTTTCACCAATTTTGGTTGCCTGTGCCTTTGCGGGCGAACGGTTATGCCACTTTTTTTATATTTTAGTCGGCACTTTGCTTGCGGTATTAATCCAATTCGGCTTTTCCGCCCTCGGCATCGTGCCTTACACCATCGGTTTTATCCTCGCCAGTTGGCTGATTTTATGGCTGAAATCGAAAGTTGAAAAGGTTGATGTCAATAAAGAAAAATGGTTGAAATGGCTTAATCCTTAGCCGGTCACAACTTAACGATATACCGTACAAGCGGTATAATTTTCACCACATTTTGCAAATCATAATAGAAGGAAAACGAGATGCACTTAACTTCCAGAGAACAAGAAAAACTGATGCTTTTCCTCGCGGGCGAACTTGCGGCAAAACGCAAAGCACGCGGGCTAAAATTAAACTATCCAGAAACTATTGCTTATATTGCTAGCCATTTACAAGAGGCAGCAAGAGACGGAATGAGTGTAGCGGAAGTGATGCAATATGGAGCAACACTTTTAACCGTTGATGATGTCATGGAAGGTGTTGCTGAGATGGTGCACGAAGTACAAATTGAAGCCACTTTCCCAGATGGCACAAAGCTTGTTACCGTGCATAATCCAATCAGATAGCCGTAGGGTGGGCTTTAGCCCACCAAAATAAAAATATCAATGGTGGGCTAAAGCCCACCCTACAAGGAACAAAGATATGATCCCAGGCGAATACCAATTAGCCGAAGGCGATATTCTTGCTAATGTCGGCAGAAAAACAGTGATAATTGAAGTAACCAATTCAGGCGACCGTCCAATCCAAGTCGGTTCGCATTACCATTTTTTTGAGACCAATAATGCCCTTAAATTTGACCGCACTTTAGCACGCGGAATGCGTTTAAATGTGCCATCTGGCAATGCGGTGCGTTTTGAACCCGGTGAAGTGAAATCGGTAGAATTAGTCGCTTTTGGTGGTAACCAAATCATTTACGGTTTCCATAATCAAATTGATGGCAAATTATAAGGTAGGGCAGAATGGCATTAACAATTTCAAGAGCACAATATGTAGCAACTTATGGCCCAACCGTTGGCGATAAAGTCCGTTTAGGCGATACCAATTTATGGGCAACCATTGAACAAGATTTATTAACCAAAGGTGATGAGTGTAAATTTGGTGGCGGTAAAAGTGTGCGTGATGGCATGGCGCAAAGCGGCACCGCAACTCGTGACAATCCGAATGTATTGGATTTTGTGATTACCAACGTGATGATCATTGATGCGAAATTAGGCATTATCAAAGCAGATATTGGTATTAGAGATGGTCGTATTGTCGGTATTGGACAAGCAGGCAACCCTGACACCATGGATAACGTCACGCCCAATATGATTATCGGTGCTAGCACGGAAGTCCATAATGGTGCACATTTAATTGCGACCGCAGGCGGTATTGATACCCACATTCACTTTATTTGCCCTCAACAGGCACAACATGCGATTGAAAGCGGCGTTACTACATTAATTGGTGGCGGAACAGGCCCTGCAGATGGTACTCACGCGACCACTTGCACTCCTGGTGCGTGGTATATGGAGCGTATGTTCCAAGCAGCAGAAGCCTTGCCTGTAAACGTCGGATTTTTTGGTAAAGGCAACTGTTCAACCCTAGATCCTCTGCGTGAGCAAATTGAAGCGGGTGCATTAGGTTTAAAAATCCACGAAGACTGGGGCGCAACGCCTGCCGTGATTGATTCTGCCTTAAAAGTCGCAGATGAAATGGATATTCAAGTGGCAATTCACACCGACACGCTAAATGAAAGTGGCTTTTTGGAAGACACGATGAAAGCGATTGATGGACGTGTCATTCATACTTTCCATACGGAGGGTGCGGGTGGTGGTCATGCACCAGATATCATTAAAGCAGCGATGTATCCAAACGTATTGCCCGCTTCAACCAACCCGACTCGTCCATTTACGAAAAACACCATTGATGAACATTTAGATATGTTGATGGTTTGCCATCACTTAGATAAACGCGTGCCGGAAGATGTAGCTTTTGCCGATAGCCGTATCCGTCCTGAAACCATTGCAGCGGAAGATATTTTGCACGATATGGGCGTCTTCTCGATTATGAGTTCAGACTCTCAAGCAATGGGACGTATTGGCGAAGTCGTTATTCGTACATGGCAAACCGCAGATAAAATGAAAATGCAACGTGGCGAGTTAGGCAATGAAGGAAACGATAACTTCCGCATTAAACGCTATATCGCGAAATACACCATCAACCCAGCGATTGCACACGGTATTGCGGATCATATTGGTTCGTTAGAAGTAGGCAAAATTGCGGATATCGTGTTATGGAAACCAATGTTCTTTGGGGTAAAACCAGAAGTCGTGATTAAAAAAGGCTTTATTAGTTACGCGAAAATGGGCGACCCAAATGCCTCAATTCCAACGCCGCAACCTGTATTCTACCGTCCAATGTACGGTGCACAAGGTTTGGCGACAGCACAAACAGCAGTATTCTTTGTTTCACAAGCCGCTGAAAAAGCCGATATTCGTGCGAAGTTCGGTTTACACAAAGAAACCATTGCCGTGAAAGGCTGCCGTAGTGTAGGTAAAAAAGATCTTGTTCACAACAATGCGACACCTGAAATTACAGTAGATCCAGAGCGCTATGAAGTACGTGTAGATGGTGAACTCATTACCTGTGAACCCGTGGATACGGTGTCATTGGGGCAACGATATTTCTTGTTCTAAGTAGAAAAGAGCGGTCAAATTTTAAGGAGAATTTACAATGAAACTTTGGTACTCCACCACCAGCCCGTATGTACGTAAAGTGCTGGTAACGTTGAAATATCAACAACTCTTAGACAAAACAGAATTGATTAAAATTAGTTCATCATTTGATGCAAGCTCTCCGCATAATCAGGCGAATCCACTAGGTAGAGTGCCAGCGTTAGAACGTAATTGTGGCAACTGGCTTTATGGCAGTTTGCTGATTTGCGAATATCTCGACCAAAAAGGCAAGGTAGAGCCTAAACTCATTCCAGAAAGTGGCAAGCCACGTTGGGCGGCTCTCGCCTTACATAACTTGGCGGATGGCATTATGGAAAACACCGTGCCGATGATGGCGGAAAAAATGCTTCGCTCTGAAAGTGAATGGTGGACGGCTCGTCATCAACAACTAACCGAACGCAATCGTCAAAGTTTTGCAAGACTGGAGCAAGACTTAAAACCGTTTGGCACGGAATTAAACATCGGTACGCTAACGGCAGTCGTAGTTATTGATTGGTTCTTGTTTAGAACAGAAAAAATAGGATTAGATCTTACAAAAGAATTTCCAAATTTAACCGCTTGGGCGGCAGAGATGAATGAAAAATATGAGGTTTTATCTAGCACAAAACCACAGGCATAAGAAGAAATATGAAAATCCTCACTCCAATTCTCCCTATTATGGATACCATTTTAGGTGATTTAACTAGCCTCCAAACTGAAGGCAAAATTACTAATCAGACTATTGAACGTGTGGCATTGCAGTGGTATGAAAGCGAACGGAATATTTTGCGTAAAACCACAAATACGGGGCGTGAAGTGGCGTTTCGTTTGCTCAAAGAGGGGCAACGCTTGAAACACGATGATGTGGTGTTTATCAGCGATGAACTGGCTATTGTGATTGAAATTCTGCCAAGTGAAGTCATTGTGCTGTCTCCGAAAACCTTGCCAGAAATGGCTCGAGCTTGTTATGAGATCGGTAATAAACATTCGCCGCTGTTTTTAGATGGCGATGAAGTTACGCTGCCGTACGACAAACCGATGTTTGAATGGTTACAAGCCGCGGGATTTCATCCACAAAAAGCAGAACGCCGTTTAAGCCAAGCTTTGCGTGCCAATTCGGCACAAGGACACGGGCATTCGCACAGTCATTCTCATGATCATCACGGATATCATCATCACGGAGATGGCAATTGGCACCAGCATTAAACCGAAGCCTGTCAGATTTAGGTGCATTGTTGCACTTGGTCGATCCAACTTTACCGATTGGCGGATTTAACCACTCCAATGGCTTGGAAACATTCGTCCAGCAAGGTATCGTGGAAAACAAAGTGACCCTCGAAGAATATGTGCAAACCCAGCTGTTGCAGAACTGGATTTACAACGACGGGGCGTATCTTTCCCTTGCGTTCGATGCAATGTGTGAGGGGAATTTTGACCGCTTGTGCGAACTGGATTGGCAACTTTCCGCCACCAAAGTAGCACGCGAAAGTCGTGAAGGGAGTTTCAAACTCGGCGTACGATTGCTGAAAATTTTTATTCGCTACGAAACACATGCGTTGCTCACAGCTTACCAGCAAGCGATTGCAGAAAAACGCGTGCAGGGCTATTTCCCGATAGTGTTTGCAATGGTTGCTCAAGCCATGGGTTTAAGTAAAGCAGATACGCTCTATGCGTTCTACTACAATGCAGCAGTTGGTGCAATCACTAACGGCGTGAAGCTAATTCCTCTCAGCCAAATGGATGGGCAAGATATTTTGTTTGACTTGCGTGGCTCGCTCGTACAAGCGGTGGAATTAAGCCTTGACCCCGACGAAGAATGGCTTGGTGCGGCAACGCTGGCGAATGATATTCGGGCTATGCAACACGAAGTGCTTTATACGCGACTTTATATGTCGTAAGTGCGGTTATTTTTTATTGAATTTTTACTTATTGCAGAGGTTATAAGAATGAGCCTCTACGAATCAACAAAAGGAACATTATGCGTAACTACATTAAAATTGGCGTGGCAGGCCCTGTTGGTGCGGGCAAAACGGCGTTAATCGAAAAACTCACCCGCGAAATCGCCAGCAAATACAGTGTGGCAGTGATTACTAACGATATTTACACCCAAGAAGATGCGGAATTTTTAACGAAAAATAGCCTACTTCCGCCAGAGAGAATTATGGGGGTAGAGACAGGCGGTTGCCCACATACGGCAATTCGTGAAGATGCCTCGATGAATTTAGAAGCGGTTGATGAAATGGTGGCTCGTTTTCCTGATGTGGAAATCGTGTTCATTGAATCAGGTGGCGATAACCTTTCAGCGACTTTTAGCCCTGATTTGGCAGACGTGACAATTTTCGTGATTGACGTGGCTCAAGG
>OGGI01001714.1_pt1 | contig 14717 bp, 16 predicted proteins | sample 1571051 | NCBI WGS metagenome assembly OGGI01 (sample SAMEA2582075, study PRJEB24529) | metagenome | biome: Human gut stool | place: China | collected 2011 | reverse complement strand
TACAGATATAAAAGAAGGACCTACAGTGAACTGTAGGTCCTTATATTTGGTGCGGTTGGAGGGACTTGAACCCTCACGAGCGTACGCTCACCACCCCCTCAAGATGGCGTGGCATTTAATAAATATTTATAAACTCAAGGAATACAGTATCTATCAGCTTTTATATAACATATATAATTATATATTTTAGCATATTTTAATATAAATTGATGTCAAATTGATGTCAAAACTGCAAAAAAATAGGGCACCTACTTTTATAGTAAGTGCCCTTGTTTAATAAGCAAAAGTTGTCTGCATATCCACCTTTATGCAGTAAGGAGAAATGGGATCACCTCCATGTTATCTGCGTAATGCACCAGCCAAGAAAAGTGCAGCATTACTAATCGCCCATGTATCACGTTGGCGACGTAACCTTTGTTCTGTTCGTTTATTATTCTTTATTTCCGCTTTCAACTCGTTCAATGAGCTCGAGGCCTGATTTAATCTCTGCTCTTGCTCTGTTATTTTGTTCGAGGCTTTCGCTAATTCTTGCCCCTGTTTCTCGTTGATTTCCCTCAATTCGGTTAAGGCTTTCGCCCTCTCGTTGTTGATAACCCTCAATTCTTTTAATTCGGTCGCCTGCGTCATTGTTAAGCTGTCGGCTTGCTTCAATGAGTTTGTTGAGTTCTCGATTGAGGCGTCGGCTGTCCTCAAGTGCTCCTTGAGTTTGTTCCAATCGCTTAATGGCACGTTGATAGTTGGCTCTTGCGGTGAAGTAGCCTCTTGCGAGTTGGCCAATGCCAACGATGAGCAACACACAAATAGCACCAATAATAAGCCGCTTAATAGTAACATACGATTTAAGCGTTTCGAGGTATGTCTTAATTTTCTCATACATATCTATCCCCCTATTTAATCAAGATCATTCCAGCGTGCTGCATACCCTCGTACATCAACATGAACGAAATCTTGATTATAATATCGCCCAATGCCGTCGGCGCCACATTCCTCGGCCACTTCAGCGAGATAATCAACGTTAATGCCGTCATAAGTAATATCGGCCGCTGTACCCTCAACATGTTGAGAGTTAGGAACGCCACCGACTTCCGCATTATGTTCTGGGCAACGATAACCGCTTAATACTTCGATAGGTTGGCCAATACGTTCGCGGATAGCGTCCAATACATCAACGAGCCTTTTATCAATGATGTGGTCTAAAATAGGGCGTCCGTCACTATCGTATCCATGACGGCCGCATTTGCATGCGAATTCATAATCATCGAAATATGTACCAATTTTCATTGTATGCACCTCTGTTTCTGCAATATAAAAGCCACGCCCATATATCGTGAGCGTGGCACAAACAACACTATATTATTTTTTTAAAATCATATCTACTCTTGCATGAACCACGTCAAGCAAGCCAGATATGGTAGTGTTTCCGCCGTCTCGCATATTCTCGAGAATACTCAATAATTCTACTGAGCCTAGATACAACCACACGATATTGACGGCGAAAGCGTATTGACCTGCCATATAGTCAAAGCACCATGCGGCGCCAGTAGCAAGGCAATACGTCAAAACTTTTGTAACGAAAGGCTTGCGCATATGCTTTGAGGATATAAGCCCTTTCCCCCATGCAGCTGGAATCGCTATATATTTGTCTAATGCGGTTAGATTGTCAGCATTCGCCCCCATATCTACAAGCATTTGATACGATATAGCCGCCCATTTTGTGATGAGGTCTAGGAATACCAGTAATATAAATATTCCTAGCACCTGTATGTGTTTTAAGCCGAGCATATATATGCCTACATCAGCGATGACGGCAAGCAAGGCTTTTAGAACGAACGAATCCGTCAACGTCCGCCAAGCCTCGCCCATGAAATCAGTTAATTCTTGCATGTGTTCCCCCCCTTAGTCTTCCTGTGGATTAATTATACATAGTCTAATATATCCCCTGTTCCAATGTACCGATGTTCAGTGTCCGACCAAATTAATTCCGTGTAATTAAAGGTGGTCTGCTGGAGCCCCTGTTCCAATGTACCGATGTTCAGTGTCCGATACCAAGTTAAATCGTTTGTTTTAAAGCTAACATTTTGAGGATTGCTTACATAAATCGGAATTTGTTGAGATGATACATTATCATTGACAGGTTGATTGCAATATAAGGCTACTGGAACGCTAGACCTAATTTGAATACTAGAAATTGATTTATTAGCCCAAGCCGAAGGAATAAACGTAAACCCTTGACCTCGATATCTTGAAAAATCTGTATCCTCGTAGTTTGTAGCGTTAATTTTTAAAGTACTACCAAATAATTCATATTTAATGCCCCTATCGGTTAGAGTATCATCAGCAGCTGCACCAGTTTTAACGCCAGCGATTGTATAGTCTGCTACTTTCGCACCTGTGAAATTGTGATAATTGAGTTTGATGTCGTCCTCACCTAATGGCGGAATTGTTACAGTACAAGCACCAGTGTTGTCGAGCGTGAAAGGTGTATCGTTGCCGACTACCTTAACGCTATAATGAGGCTCGCCTGTTACTGCTACAACCTGTTGCCCTTGGATTACGCTCGGAATAGTCAACGGCTTAAATTCAGTCCGAGGAAACGGCTTACCCATATTGCCGATTAATGCTGTGAGTACATCGTCAACGCTAGCACTTTCGCACCATACGTTACCCTGTAATAATAGAGCTTTTGCATTATCTGCCGTAGCACTTGCGCCGTCTCGCCCGTCCTCACCCTTATCACCTTTAGGGCCTTTCAAAGCCTCTAACTGTTCGGCTGTGAAATCTGCATAGGTGAATGGGTCTCCTTTTGGGCCTCGCATTCCTTGTTCGCCCGGTAATCCTTGCGCCCCCGGAATAACAATATCAATCACTTTCGGAACCTTTGCTTTAATTTCCACATATTCAAAGTTGTTTGTATCTTCCATAATTGCACCCCCTAATGTGCTGAAATATCATGAATGAATTTAATATCACCCATTACGATTTTAGTGACATCGTTCCCATGAATAAGGAACACATCATATTGACCGCTCCTATAATTGCGGCCTATGTTCTTAGTTGCCTCGGCGGTGATAGTGCAGTACACGATATTCTCATGAACCACACATTCAGCCTCGGCCAATAATTTGCCCTGCACGCTACGCACTTTCATGACTGCCGTGCAGTTGCTTAAATCAAAATCGGCGCTGACCTCGTACCCTCTACGATAGTCCGCGCCGATGTGTAATGTTTCAGGCTCTTTTCTGATAAAGTTCATATGCACCTCGTTTATATTTCGCCTAAATCAACGGAAACAGGAAAATCTTGATGCCCGTCTAATTCTGATACAATATACATCATATGCCCCTCAGAGCCATGTTTTAATAACAATTGTGTATATGGGCTGTTACTCAAATAAGTTGTTACTGTGTTCCCGTTTATAGCAATTTCTTGGGCACTCCACGAGTTAATGCGCGTTAAACCTATTTTTTTTATGCCGTTATAGCTTGTTTGCGTGTAAAAATCCTGTGCGTTTTTATTGTTCACTGTATAATAGGCATCTTTTACATCGCATACACGCATATAATACAGTGAGCTGCTAAACAATTTATTTCTCTCTTTATCAAATATTTCAAGTCCAAAATTTGTTTTACGGTCTAATTTACTCGAATATACATATACTTCCAAGTCCTCGATAATATCCTCAACCGCTGCACCAGCTGGTAAATACAAAGTGAGCAAGAAAAGTGGTTGAAATACATTTCTATTACTATCATATTCACAAGTTTCACTCGTTCTAAATGACGGCACTTCATGAGGGAAATGAATTGAGTACAAATAAAATTCATCTTTATCACGTTTCGTAATTGGTACTTTAATAAATACGCGTTGCATTACTTGCCCTTGGGCTTGGCTCCCTGTATACAAGTTTTCTGCTGGATTTTTAAATTTAGAAAAATAAGCGCCATACGTAGGCACCCACCCATTAAGAGTAACGAAATTTGATTTTGTATATTTCAACAAATACTTTAAATGCATACACTTCTGCGTATCATCTAGCACAACTTTATTGTTATCATTTACAACTTCAAACATATGCATAGTTAGCACACCCCTATCATTAATTTAATAGAACATTTTTTACCTATAGCGTTGTTATCAGTCAATACAAACGTAACCGTATCGTCTGTTATTTTTGCAACATAATTGGCCGTGTATCTTTCGTTTGATAACGGATTGAATTCACGCGCTGTAAATATTTTTTGATTTTTATAAATGGGTATCGTAACGCTGATTGACGGCTCGAATGTATCAAGCACTTTAAACCATACAATTTTTGTTAATGTTGTTGTTACATCAGCAACTACATTGCCATTTTTATCAAATACTTCTACACCAGCTGGCACATTATCACCCTTTCGCTTAAATAATGAATTAAATATTCTTTTTACAAAATTAATCAATCGTCTTGCCATAAGCCTAACCTCACTCGCAATGTATCATTCTCATCAAACACTTGAATTAGATTATCGCTAATTTCAACCCTTGCGCCACTCGTTTTAGTTCGCAATGTGCCGATTGTTGCGGTGATAGATGAAAGGCTATCCACCTGCATTTTATCAGCAGTAACAGCTCCAGCCTGTATCATGCCTTTTGTAATGACATCATTATCAAATAATGCGTCGCCAGTAACATGCAATAATTTGCCGTCAATGCGTGTACCTGCTTGGCTTAAATTGATACGGCTCACCAGTTCAGCGCCGTCCATATTATTGATAGCTTGCGTTACTTTAAAATCAATACCGCTTGAAATCTGCGTGATTTGTGAATTTACGTTATTTTGATAATCGCTCAAAGTGCGCTGGTAAGCATTTCCAAGGTCGATTATCTTGCTACTCAAACCATTAACAGCAGTCTTGACTGTTCCGACTTCGCCTTTTAAATCGTTTACAGCTTTGTCAATGCCATCTAGGCCTAGGCTTTCCATATCAAGTAGGGACTTATCGATTTTAGCTTTGATTGTCGCTAGTTGCTCATCACTCCTAGGGCCTTCTCCAAATAGATCAACAAATGCAACCTGTACTGTATGAACGCCACTTTCCAATGGTATTGTTGCTACGTTTGTTGTGAAGAAATATCGCGTGCCGTCAACGTAAATATTAACGCCTTTACAACCTAACTTGATATTATCGGTAGTAATACCGATACCATTAATCAAGCTAACTATTTTGATAGTAGATGGTTTAGGTGGAATAGGTACGTTATATGTCAATTCTGCCGGAGCGCTATATCCCTTTGTAGGGTTATGAGCATATAAATATACTTTTGCACTCCGTTCTGTTAATAGAGTGCTTAAAGTAGTATTATTGCTTTTACCAATTAGCCCATACTCTTGACCTGGGTGCAGATCATATCGCAACTCGTAAAAATCAATATCAGCGTTACGCACCTCTAACCAATTAAAGGTGGCAACATCACCAAACGAAACGCCCAGCCCTTGCGGAGTATTAGGCACCTCTGATTTGAGCTCAACTAATACAGATTTGATAATGCCTTGTGAGTAGTTTCCGTGTCGGTCCTTTACCTTTAATCGCACTTCATATGTATGGCCTAATTCACAGCCACTAATAACGATTTGATTATCACCATTACCGCCATACTTCCATTCGTTAGTGCCTTCACGATACCATGCTTCGACAGTATCAAATGTATTAATAGCTGGTTGAGTAAATGCAGCCACTACATCAAATGACAATACACCATCGCCAATTTCGTAATATTTAGTAAATAATGCTAAATCGCTTACTTCCGGGATATAGTATGGTGTGATTGTATATGGGTATGCTTGCACCTCATCTAGCCCTTGTTCGTTAGATCCATACATGTTAAACGACGTAAACTTAAAATATACCTGCTTTCCGATATCCTCTTTACGGTACGGAGCATGATATAATGCCTCATCGACTCTTACAAACCTAGCACCAGCATTATGAGCTGTATCATTAGTTCCATATTGGCCACGTATAATACCACCCAAAGCATAATCGCCATTAAGCTGCAATTGAGCTGTTTCATAAGATAGGCACTCGCCGTCAACCCAGCATAAAGTGTTGGCTCGTTCAGCATCAACATGACTGCCACCTTTTAATGCTCCTTGATTGATTATCACATTAGCGGTGTTGCTTCCTTGTGTTAGATTTGTCTTTAGCCTACCCATTCGAGCCTGTTGTGAGATATTGCCAATTCGTTTATAGTTTTCGTTATTGTCCGACAACCATATAGAACAGCCACCCCAGTTAGGCTCTGAATTAACACCGATATACAATTCATTGCCCCCTACATCACCTGGCGTTTGAATAATAGCCACGTCATTTACACTTGAAGCAGGCACATTATAATCAATAAAAGGTCGTTCAATTTCATGAACGTTATACTTTGCTGGAGCATATGTTCCTGGTGGCTTACCTTCTGCTGTAATTTCAAGTTGTCCATCTGCAGCTTCTGATACTGACGTTATAACTACGATTTGCTCACGCAATCCGCATAACTCATCTGTAATTGTTACTAGGTCGCCTGGTTCCAATCTGCAAAAAGCCCAGTCGAGATGGAATGTATATTGATTCTTTGCATATAGCCGTTTCATAGCAAGCTGTTCAGCGTAGTATTGTGCCCTAGCCTTAGTGTACAGATAATGAGCGGACTTCTTAGACGCTGGTTTTAGGCCGTTCTTTTGAACATCTGCTACTACCTCGAATGATACGGTTTCTTTCTCATAGCTATTGGCTCGATTAATGAACTCAACTGTTGCCTGATTATACGTTTCCGAGCTATCTTTTCGTTTATATACAATAAGTTGTCCATCGCTAGCTGGAATAAGATCATCTGCTGTTAAGTTATATTGGATTTGATTAGCTGGCGACCAATCGCCAATAGGCTTATCGGCTAATGGTACAATTTTCAAACGGTCTGTGCTCCAAAATACAAGACTATTTGTAATTTCAGCTATATCATTAATAACATTTTGAGCCTTTGAGCTTTTACTGTCCGGAGGTGTACTAATTAGAATATCTGCTGCTTTGCAGTAGGCACGATAGTTTTCTAATCCGTCTATACTTACATCGTCAATGCCGATAGACTTTAACACATGCACAATATAATCGGCAGGGTTTACATCGATACCGTCACCAGTATCTAATAGCTTCCCTCTAATTTCAAAATTAAATTGCGGTAGGCTACCTCGTTCCCCTAAATCTACCACCCCAGCCATATATGCCAAGCCACTATAAGGCAATGCCTTTTCAGGGTGCTTGGATAAAACATAAGGCCACGGAGTTTGTCCATAATCGCCATTATATGCCGTCAGTTCGATTTTTTCGCTCGGATAGGTATATATTTCCTTGTCTCGCCAAACCTTCCCTATACCGGCGATAGGGCCCTCGCATAAGCCAATAGCACATGCAACTGTATAGGTATAAGTTATTTCTGTGTGTTTTGAACCGCCACCCTTACCAGTTCTCGTCGTACTGCGATGTTCATGAGGTGTGAAATCGTCGTAGTAAATAATATTGCCACTCAATCGTGTAGTGCCTAACACTTCAGGCACTACCTCACCATATGAAGCACTGTTGATTTGAAAATCAGCAATCATATCGGCTCGATTAGTGGTGTTTTTACCACGATTAAATAAAAAGCCCATTATTTACCGCCTTTCCTGAAACGATATACAGCACGTAAGCGACTTTTTCCTTTTGCGTCATAAAATAATACATCGTCAATCGATGATAGAATAACGCCTAATTCAACGAACGCATGAATTACTAAATTGTTTCCAATATAAATAGCGCCATGAGAAATGCAGCGTCCATATTGGTATAGTAAAAAATCACCGATACGAAGATCAGAAATTGGCACCTCGTCCGCTACTTGTTTTACATATTTCAGGTACTTTTCTTCAGAACGATGTAAATGCCATTCATTGGAATAGTTTTCGATGTTAAAATCTGCAATATTCATTAGGCCACTATCAACCACTGCAGCCACCAATAAATATGAGCAGTCTACCCCTTTACCTTTCACCATTGAATTATTGACATACGGCGTACCTAACCATTCACATGCAGCATTTGCTATACGTTCACCTGTTGTTAATTTCATCGTATCGTCTCCTTTAAAGGAACATAAGGTGTTGCCCTATTCCGACTAAAATTATTGAATTTATTCTTACAAGTAGTCGGTGTTTTATCGCACCCTGGATAGATATAAGCTACATCACCAATACGAGGTGATGTGTTAGTCGCACTCATATAAATAATAGTGCTATTTTTACTATCCATAATTTGCGTTGCTTGCCCTGCTAATGGTCCGCTTATCCATTCCATGCCACCGGCCGTATAATAGCCGTCCTCAAACGGTATATCGATTTGTACAGTGTTCGTACCAGTAACTGCAGTTACTTTTGCTTTCTTGCGATAAGCCTTAATATCTACACCACATTCTTTTGAATAAATACTATAAGGGCATTGAGGGTAATATCTTCGGTTCGGATATTCTATATTGAGTTTTTGCACAACTGACTTTGAGCTAATTTTTAATAGAAATCCACCGCCCTGTGTTACTTCACAAATTCCATGGAATAGGTCAATACAATCAATCACCTTGCCAGCATCGTCAAAAAATGCACGGCGAAGATCAAGCGTTGCGCCATCTAACCCACCATTATGAGCGACTTCCAATACAGGCACACCACCAATTTGGTCGTTTTGACTAGCAGTAATGGTTACGCTTAATTTATCAACGCTAACTGTACTGTTCGTAGCTATTTTTTCACGCGTAATAATAGGGCCATCACCTTTATAAGTGTGGCCCCCATAATTTACATCTGCATCGGTATCGGCCCAGTAATAGCTGATACCGCTTTTTAGTTTTAACTCGTACAAATCACATGACAAGAATGATTGAGATGTGCTTAAATGATTGCTTAAAATCTGTCCGACTTCCTTCATTTACTCACCTCACTGTTACCAATTTAAAAGACTTAGACTTGAATATGTCTTTATAAATAATTTCGTCCGTATAATCACCGCTGAACATTACCTTCCAATAATATGTGTAATCAGCTGTAATAATAGCAGTAGGTGCTACTGTTACCCCTTGTGCTAACCGAATTACGCCCTTATCAGATACAGCATTTATCGGTGTCCCATTAGCATATAATTTTAGGTTTTCGATATGTGCTACCGGTTCCCTAAAATCACCATACAAACGAACTGCTTGCCATTCAGATTGAGCTCCAGTGCCTAAACGAATGCCCTTTTCCTCAAAATCTTCTGGATCCAACCAAAGAAAAGGAACTGTACCGCCTTTTACTTTTGCATAGAACCCCATGATTTGCTTATGCTCCTCTGGAGTTAATATTGCAAATTCAGTAGTAATTGTATATTGCGGATACTGCCATGTTGTCATTGTACGCACCCGACCGCTCCCAGTACGCTTTATTTTAGTATCCCATTTTTGAGCCTTCGTAGACTTCCACGCAAGGGATTTGATATCAGGAAATTTAATTAAATCTGCCATTTTACCACGTCCCCTCCGTTGCTATAAATTCCCTATCTTGGTTAACTAAAAACTGTCTTAGCGAGCGTCCTGCGGAGTTTTCGAGCCATATTCCAAACGATTGAGCGTCCATAGCAGATACGTTAAACGTAATACTACCAGCACCGCCACCATTGGCACGAGCTATACCGCCACCAATTTCATCGTACGTACTTTCACTCAAAGGTAATACAGCTTCTTTATACTTACCTTCGCCAATTTCAGCATATGTCGAGCCATAAGCCACACCACCGCTTGCCAGTTTAGGTAAAGATAGATTACTACTAAATCCACTCGAGCCGGAATTAAACATACCGGAGAACGCACTTTGTGTAGCTGTTTGAGCTGCACCAGCTGCCGTGTTAGCGCTCCATGCAGCCATACCAGCGATAGCACTAGTGCCACCTGTTGCCATAGATACTTGTTGAGCTAAGGCAGCCCATGCTGGGTATTGAGCGTTAGCTGTAGCAATACCAGTTGCAGCCTGTTGAGCTGCCAACATTTTGCCGAATACGGCTTGTTTAATTTGTCCGGCTATCCATTGAGCCACACTATCAGCAATAGTTTTAAGGATGGCTTTGCCGAGATTTTGGAACGTTTGCATAAGAGTTGTTGTGCCTTGAATAAGCCCTGAAATAGAATTTTGAAAACTATCCAAGCCTGCTTGTGCAGCATCAAACATAACTTGTTGTCCATTCCAATGAGCATCGAATACTGCTTCTTTCCACTCCTCAAGGAGCTGTTTTTTTAAGTCGTAATGCTGTTGTTCTGCAATGTACTCATCTGTCAATGCAGCTTGAAGTGCCTCAAAGTTTTGAGTACGCATAGCCTCATCAATAGCATATTTCTCGTTTGCCAACTCAGTATGTTGTTGCAAAGTCTTTTTAGCATACTCATCTTGTGCCGCTAACAACTCCTCGTTTTTCATTTTCTCGTAGGAAATTTGTCCGTCAGCACTCATTTCGAATTCAACACCTCGTTGTTTTAACAGATCAATATGATGTTGTTGCTCCATTTTGTCCATTTTCATGAACTTATCGACCATTTCTGCATAACGGTCCTCGATTTCGTCAATGGCGTTGGCATAATCTGTTGCCAACTGCACGGCAGGAGATACACTGCCGGTACTGTCTTTATCAGCAGTATTGATAGCGAATTCTTTTTGCATATCTCGAATACTTGTTTCAATAGCTCGGAGTTTCGTAAATTCCTCTTGCTTTGCCTTGATGCGTTTATCAGCATAAACATCGTTAAGGTTCTTTAAATCTTCTTGATAATTAACGTTAGCACTCTTTGATTTATTGAGCTCATCGAGTTCCTTTTTGTATTGCAATTCGATTAGTTCGACTTGATTACCTTGCATTTCCAAGAACGATTGCAAGATTTTTTCGTGGACCTCTTTGGCCTCTTTTGCAAGATCCTTTCCGGAGTGACCTTTACCACCTCCGCCACCTTTTCCACCTTTACCGGTGCCAGCAGAACCGCCATCATCTCCGCCACCACCGCCAACATCTAGGCCTGTATCACCGCCACCGGATAACCCTTGTGTTATTTGTGAAGCCATATTAACGCCAGTATTTACAATATCTTGTGCCGTTTCAGCACTGATTGTATCAACTTGTTGAATAGCGGTAAAAGATGTACCAAAGAATTTTGCTACTTTATCGCCTACACTGTTGAGTTTTGCAATTAACCAGTTAAGCCCTTCGATAATTTTATTCACACCCCAAACAGCGGTGTGCACAATAGTTGAAAATACAGAGCTTAACGTATTACCGAACCCATTAGACGCAGCAGATGCAGTCGCAAATACACCGACCAAAGTCATTATGACGGATATTAATATTCCGACTGGGTTTGCCTTCATTACAACGTTCAATACACGCTGAGCAGTAGCTGCAGCTAATGTACTACTTCTTAAAGCTAAAAACAGAGATTTAAGGACAGTTGTCCCCAAAGTCAATGCGCCTATCGATAAGATAGTACCTTGAATGGCTACTTTAACAACAGTCATTGCTAACGCATATGCCCTGGTTGCAATCGCAGAGGCTACTTGTGCCGTTTTTAACGCTACGGTTTTTACAGTCAATGCAGCCGTTTGAGCACTACATAATGCGACTGTCGCTTTATAAGTAATAAATGCAGTTGTAACACCTACAATGGCAGTGGCAACCCCTGGCATGGCGGTTCTAAACAGGTTCGCAAAGCTCATAACAATATTCTTAGCTGTACCAATTACAACTGATAACGCACTAAATGCACCCCTTACAGTAATAATGGCTGCTTGTGCAGCAGTGCCAACCAAACGAAAGGCAATAGACAACCCAGCAAGTGCATCGTTCAATACACCTGAACTTGTCATGTTGCTTATTTCTTCCATAGCCGGTTGAAATGCAGCTATTAATTCGTTCTGAACTTGCGTTCCTATATCTTGGAACGTCATAGGAATTTCTGCAAACTTAGCGTTTGTTTCTTCTGCACTATTGAATAGGGCTTCTTTGATAATGTCAGCAGTAATAAGACCTTGCGAGCTCATTTCCTTCAATTGACCTACAGTCAAACCCATTTCGCTGGCAATAGATTGTGCCAACATCGGAGCATTTTCCATAATAGAGTGGAATTCGTCCCCTTGTAACTTACCAGCTGCCATTGCTTGTGTTAACTGGTACATAGCTGATGTTGTTTCTTCAACGCTAGCACCGGAAATTTTGAACTGCTTATTCAACTGTTCAACAAAGTAGATTGCTTCGTCATTAGAAGAAAAAGCGTCTTTTGCAAGCATATTAAGCTTGGCTACACTGTCCGCCATATCTAAATAGCTACCACGAGAACGGTTAGCTGCGCTATAAATCTTGTCCATAATTTCAGCAGTAGACTGACTGCCGTCATTAATTAGATTGATACGTGCCCTAATCTGTGTAAGTTGGTCGGTAGTTTGAACAGCACTAACTGCCATATCTTTCATGGCTCGCCCTGCAGCTTCAATCCCTATTGCTGCAGCACCAAATGCAGCACCACTTTTGGCAGCGTTCATGATACTAGGAATTTCTACTCCGAAGATTTTCTGTGCTTTACTTTTAACAGCTTCCATTGAAGCAGTAACGTCTTTTCCTAGTGCATTTTCCGCTTTCTTAGCCACCCTATCAAGTGCTTGTTCCGCACCACTAGATGAACCAACTATGCGAACATTGATTTGTGAGTCTGCCATTTTCTTATATCTCACCTCCCGCCTGTCTGAATTCTTCCATGAATAACTTTTCCTCTGTTTTGCGTTGCGCTAACGTCATAGGGTGTAATTGCTTCATGATGTCCTCAACTTTTAATCGCTTATTTCCAGCAATATGAACGTTTGTCATTATGCATGTAAAATAAGCCTGTCTACGGTCCTCAATCTCCATTCGCAATTCGTACCCTTCCACCAGTTTGTAATATTCCATAGGGCTTAGTTTCATAAACTCCCAAGGCTTCAAATTGAGTGGACCATACGCCATACGCTCGGCCTTTGTTATCCATAAATTAAAAGAGGGGGCAGTATAGCCCCCTTCTAGTTTTTTGCTTCTGCTTCCTCTGCTTCTACCTCAGATTGTGCTTTTTCGTCAGCTTCTTCAGGGAATGATGCATAGTACGCAGCCTTACCAAATACACCACTACCGATTAATGCTTTTACAATTAACTGTACAAGTTCTAAATATTGAACCTCGCCTTCATCGAATAATTGTTGTAGCTTTTCTTGGTAGTAAATATAATCGCGTTTACGACCTTCGTGCTTCATTCCGACAACAAATGCAGTGATTAATTGTTGGAATGTCATTGCCCCAGCTTGAACTGCTTTAAAAATAGGTTCACCCCATAACTGTTCAAGTTCAGCAATTCGACCAATCGTAAAATAAATTGTTTCGCCAGTATTAAATACATCACATGTGATTTTTTTCATGAGTGCACACTCCTTAAATTAACTATAAATTATGGTTGTTTTAATTTGGACAATGGACCTACGCCATTCAAGCTGCCTTTATACGTTGCCACATCGTCATGTGGTGTGTTCATAGACAATTCTGTGATGGAGCAAGTACCTGTCATATATGATTTGTTAGGATATTCAATTTTAATATTGATAAGATCATCGTTCAAGAAAGCTTCATCTAACAATTTCAACGATTCTTCATTAGGCATAAGCAACGTTTCAAGGTCGATGGACCACTCTTTAAGGCCTGGGATTGTAGCCTTCCAGCCGTCAGTGCCTTTATGAGATGCATCGATGCTATCAGCCTTACGAGATACATCACTTGTACGCTGTCCGCCTAACAAAAGCCATTCAGCACCTGTTGTTTCATCGGTGCCAACATTAACATAGACCAAATAATTTTTACCGGCAGTAGGCATTGCAGCCTGTTGCGGTTTATAAAGTTTTTTCGCTGTAGCTGGTTGAGCTGGCATTAGTAGATACCTCCGTTTATTTCTTCATTTAAATTAATAAGGCGAGCCACAAACCTGTACTGTGTGCCAATCAATGGCCGTACTGAATCATGGTCGCCTACTTTACTTGTACATTTAATATCGATGATTTGATAACCGCTATCTTGCAAGATACATATATTGGGATTTAAACATCCACAATCATCACGCAGCTTAGTCATGATTTTTTCAAGTTTTGTTTCTAGATTTGCTATTAGTTCGTATCCAACTGATAGGTCCGGGTCATCATTCCGTCCCCAAACTTCAATAAACAATTCCTGTTGCATTTCAGATTGCACAGAGTTATCTCCTGGCATCGTTTCTCCTCGAATAACCATAATAACTCCATGACTATCAATCTTAGCAGCCTGTGGGCGCATAGCGCCTAATATAACATTAAAATCATATCCGGAGCTAACAATGATATCTTTAATATGTTTCATTAACTCAAACCACATATTACCCCCTATAGATTTCAACAGAACGATATCCTTTGTACTCTGTAGGGTTACCTGTAAGCTGCTCTGGTGTTATTCGCGATTCCAATAACTTAATACGAGCTTCATAGTATTCTAATTTTTTAGAATAAAAGTCATCCGTCGAACCATTACTAGTATAACTTCCTGGTAAAGCATACGATTTATTAACGCAGACTTCTCGATAGATATATGCAAGGACTAATTCATCGATAGTAA
>OGGI01001707.1_pt1 | contig 14755 bp, 10 predicted proteins | sample 1571051 | NCBI WGS metagenome assembly OGGI01 (sample SAMEA2582075, study PRJEB24529) | metagenome | biome: Human gut stool | place: China | collected 2011 | reverse complement strand
TGGACAGCAAGTCGCCGTGCCTCGATATTGCCGTCGGTTTTGATAACTTTGAAGCGGCACGCCAGATGACCACCGCCATTATTGCTCGCGGGCATCGCCACATTGCCTATCTCGGCGCACGTCTCGACGAACGTACTATCATCAAACAGAAGGGATACGAACAGGCGATGCTGGATGCAGACCTGGTGCCATATAGCGTGATGGTTGAGCAATCTTCTTCTTACTCTTCCGGTATTGAACTGATTCGCCAGGCGCGGCGGGAATATCCGCAGCTGGATGGCGTGTTCTGTACTAATGATGATCTGGCGGTCGGCGCGGCGTTTGAATGTCAGCGTCTGGGGTTAAAAGTTCCTGACGATATGGCGATTGCCGGTTTCCACGGTCATGACATTGGTCAGGTGATGGAGCCACGACTGGCGAGCGTGCTGACGCCGCGTGAGCGGATGGGCAGTATTGGCGCTGAACGCCTGCTGGCGCGTATTCGTGGCGAATCTGTGACACCGAAAATGTTAGATTTAGGTTTCACCTTGTCACCGGGCGGATCTATTTAAGCCCACAAATTTGAAGTAGCTCACACTTATACACTTAAGGCATGGATGGATATTGCTTCTGATATTGTCCGGCTGGACAATGTTACCGATAACAGTTACCCGTAACATTTTTAATTCTTGTATTGTGGGGGCACCACTTTGAGCACGACTAACCATGATCACCACATTTACGTCTTGATGGGCGTATCGGGCAGCGGCAAATCTGCGGTCGCCAGTGAAGTGGCGCATCAACTTCATGCCGCGTTTCTTGATGGCGATTTCCTCCATCCACGGCGCAATATCGAAAAAATGGCGTCTGGCGAACCGCTGAATGACGACGATCGCAAACCGTGGTTGCAGGCGCTGAACGACGCCGCGTTTGCTATGCAGCGCACTAATAAAGTGTCACTGATCGTCTGTTCTGCATTGAAAAAACACTATCGCGACTTGCTGCGTGAAGGTAATCCGAATCTCTCTTTCATCTATTTGAAAGGCGATTTTGATGTGATTGAAAGCCGCCTGAAAGCGCGCAAAGGCCATTTCTTTAAAACCCAAATGTTGGTGACGCAGTTTGAAACGCTGCAGGAGCCGGGTGCGGACGAAACCGATGTACTGGTGGTGGATATCGATCAACCGCTGGAAGGTGTTGTGGCAAGCACCATTGAGGTTATTAAAAAAGGCAAATAAGTAGTGACTACATTAACGCTTGTTTTAACAGCAGTAGGGTCTGTTTTACTGCTGCTGTTTTTAGTCATGAAGGCGCGTATGCACGCTTTCCTGGCTTTGATGGTGGTGTCCATGGGGGCTGGCCTTTTTTCCGGTATGCCGCTCGATAAAATCGCAGCGACGATGGAAAAAGGGATGGGAGGCACCCTCGGCTTCCTGGCGGTGGTTGTCGCCCTGGGAGCTATGTTTGGCAAGATCTTACATGAAACCGGCGCAGTCGATCAGATTGCCGTCAAAATGCTCAAATCCTTCGGTCACAGCCGCGCGCATTATGCCATCGGCCTTGCGGGGCTGGTCTGTGCGCTACCGCTGTTCTTTGAAGTGGCGATTGTTCTGCTGATTAGCGTTGCTTTCTCAATGGCGCGCCACACCGGTACGAACCTGGTGAAGCTGGTAATCCCATTATTTGCAGGCGTGGCGGCAGCGGCGGCATTTCTGGTGCCTGGACCAGCGCCGATGCTGCTGGCATCGCAGATGAATGCCGACTTTGGCTGGATGATCCTGATTGGCCTGTGTGCGGCAATTCCGGGAATGATTATTGCCGGGCCGCTGTGGGGTAATTTCATCAGCCGTTACGTGGAGTTGCATATTCCTGACGACATCAGCGAACCGCATCTCGGCGAAGGCAAAATGCCGTCCTTCGGATTCAGCCTGTCGCTGATCCTGTTGCCGCTGGTGCTGGTAGGGCTGAAAACCATTGCCGCGCGTTTTGTGCCGGAAGGATCAACTGCTTACGAATGGTTCGAGTTTATTGGTCATCCGTTTACCGCGATTCTGGTTGCTTGTCTGGTAGCGATTTATGGCCTGGCAATGCGTCAGGGCATGCCAAAAGACAAAGTGATGGAGATTTGCGGTCACGCGCTGCAACCGGCGGGGATCATTCTGCTGGTGATTGGTGCAGGCGGCGTGTTCAAACAGGTGCTGGTTGACTCTGGCGTAGGTCCGGCACTGGGCGAAGCGTTAACCGGCATGGGCCTGCCGATTGCTATCACCTGCTTCGTGCTGGCCGCTGCAGTGCGCATCATTCAGGGGTCTGCCACCGTAGCCTGTTTAACGGCGGTGGGACTGGTGATGCCAGTCATTGAACAACTGAACTACTCTGGTGCGCAAATGGCGGCACTGTCGATTTGTATCGCTGGTGGTTCGATTGTTGTCAGCCACGTTAACGACGCTGGTTTCTGGTTGTTCGGTAAATTTACCGGCGCGACCGAAGCCGAAACGCTGAAAACCTGGACCATGATGGAAACCATCCTCGGCACTGTCGGTGCCATCGTTGGGATGATTGCGTTCCAGCTGTTGAGTTAAGTTTGTTCGCCCGGTAGTTGTGACGCTACCGGGTTCTTTTCGAAAAACTCTCCTCGTTACCCCTTCATCCACATTCGAATGCCGTCGAGGAACATCTGGGTTGCCATCATCACCAGAATCAATCCCATCAGGCGTTCAAGTGCGTTCACCCCTTTCTCGCCCAGCAGACGTAAAAATAGCGAAGACTGTAGCAGGATGACAAAGGTGCCGCCCCAGGCCAGCAGCAGAGCAATCACCAGATGCCCCATCTGATTCGGGTACTGATGAGACAACAACATCAGCGTGGCGAGAATAGTCGGCCCGGCGACTAACGGAATTGCCAACGGCACGATAAATGGCTCTTCACCTGCAGGAAGCCCGCTGCTATTTCCTGAAGCGCTGGGGAAAATCATCTTAATGGCGATCAGAAACAGAATGATGCCGCCAGAAATGGAGACGGTTTCTGCTCGCAGGCTGAGAAATGCCAGAATTTTCTCACCCGCAAACAGGAACACCAGCATCACCAGGAGAGCAATAAGCAACTCTCGCACCATGATTGCCCGCCGTCTTTTCGGTTCAGTATGTTTCAGTACGGACATGAAAATAGGTAGGTTTCCGAGCGGATCCATAATCAGGATCAATAAAACTGCTGCAGAAATGATTTCATTCATAACTCAAATTCCCTGATAATTGCCGCGGACTTTCTGCGTGCTAACAAAGCAGGATAAGTCGCATTACTGATGGCTTCGCTATCATTGATTAATTTCACTTGCGACTTTGGCTGCTTTTTGTATGGTGAAAGATGTGCCAAGAGGAGACCGGCACATTTATACAGCACACATCTTTGCAGGAAAAAAACGCTTATGAAAAATGTTGGTTTTATCGGCTGGCGCGGTATGGTCGGCTCCGTTCTCATGCAACGCATGGTTGAAGAGCGCGACTTCGACGCCATTCGCCCTGTCTTCTTTTCTACTTCTCAGCTTGGCCAGGCTGCGCCGTCTTTTGGCGGAACCACTGGCACACTTCAGGATGCCTTTGATCTGGAGGCGCTAAAGGCCCTCGATATCATTGTGACCTGTCAGGGCGGCGATTATACCAACGAAATCTATCCAAAGCTTCGTGAAAGCGGATGGCAAGGTTACTGGATTGACGCAGCATCGTCTCTGCGCATGAAAGATGACGCCATCATCATTCTTGACCCCGTCAATCAGGACGTCATTACCGACGGATTAAATAATGGCATCAGGACTTTTGTTGGCGGTAACTGTACCGTAAGCCTGATGTTGATGTCGTTGGGTGGTTTATTCGCCAATGATCTTGTTGATTGGGTGTCCGTTGCAACCTACCAGGCCGCTTCCGGCGGTGGTGCGCGACATATGCGTGAGTTATTAACCCAGATGGGCCATCTGTATGGCCATGTGGCAGATGAACTCGCGACCCCGTCCTCTGCTATTCTCGATATCGAACGCAAAGTCACAACCTTAACCCGTAGCGGTGAGCTGCCGGTGGATAACTTTGGCGTGCCGCTGGCGGGTAGCCTGATTCCGTGGATCGACAAACAGCTCGATAACGGTCAGAGCCGCGAAGAGTGGAAAGGGCAGGCGGAAACCAACAAGATCCTCAACACATCTTCCGTAATTCCGGTAGATGGTTTATGTGTGCGTGTCGGGGCATTGCGCTGCCACAGCCAGGCATTCACTATTAAATTGAAAAAAGATGTGTCTATTCCGACCGTGGAAGAACTGCTGGCTGCGCACAATCCGTGGGCGAAAGTCGTTCCGAACGATCGGGAAATCACTATGCGTGAGCTAACCCCAGCTGCCGTTACCGGCACGCTGACCACGCCGGTAGGCCGCCTGCGTAAGCTGAATATGGGACCAGAGTTCCTGTCAGCCTTTACCGTGGGCGACCAGCTGCTGTGGGGGGCCGCGGAGCCGCTGCGTCGGATGCTTCGTCAACTGGCGTAATCTTTATTCATTAAATCTGGGGCGCGATGCCGCCCCTGTTAGTGCGTAATACAGGAGTAAGCGCAGATGTTTCATGATTTACCGGGAGTTAAATAGAGCATTGGCTATTCTTTAAGGGTGGCTGAATACATGAGTATTCACAGCCTTACCTGAAGTGAGGACGACGCAGAGAGGATGCACAGAGTGCTGCGCCGTTCAGGTCAAAAAAATGTCACAACCAGAAGTCAAAAATCCAATTGGATGGGGTGACACAATAAAACAGGAAGACAAGCATGTCCGATCGTATCGATAGAGACGTGATTAACGCGCTAATTGCAGGCCATTTTGCGGATCCTTTTTCCGTACTGGGAATGCATAAAACCACCGCGGGACTGGAAGTCCGTGCCCTTTTACCCGACGCTACCGATGTGTGGGTGATTGAACCGAAAACCGGGCGCAAACTCGCAAAACTGGAGTGTCTCGACTCACGGGGATTCTTTAGCGGCGTCATTCCGCGACGTAAGAATTTTTTCCGCTATCAGTTGGCTGTTGTCTGGCATGGTCAGCAAAACCTGATTGATGATCCTTACCGTTTTGGTCCGCTAATCCAGGAAATGGATGCCTGGCTATTATCTGAAGGTACTCACCTGCGCCCGTATGAAACCTTAGGCGCGCATGCAGATACTATGGATGGCGTCACAGGTACGCGTTTCTCTGTCTGGGCTCCAAACGCCCGTCGGGTCTCGGTGGTTGGGCAATTCAACTACTGGGACGGTCGCCGTCACCCGATGCGCCTGCGTAAAGAGAGCGGCATCTGGGAACTGTTTATCCCTGGGGCGCATAACGGTCAGCTCTATAAATACGAGATGATTGATGCCAATGGCAACTTGCGTCTGAAGTCCGACCCTTATGCCTTTGAAGCGCAAATGCGCCCGGAAACCGCGTCTCTTATTTGCGGGCTGCCGGAAAAGGTTGTACAGACTGAAGAGCGCAAAAAAGCGAATCAGTTTGATGCGCCAATCTCTATTTATGAAGTTCACCTGGGTTCCTGGCGTCGCCACACCGACAACAATTTCTGGTTGAGCTACCGCGAGCTGGCCGATCAACTGGTGCCTTATGCTAAATGGATGGGCTTTACCCACCTCGAACTACTGCCCATTAACGAGCATCCCTTCGATGGCAGTTGGGGTTATCAGCCAACCGGCCTGTATGCACCAACCCGCCGTTTTGGTACTCGCGACGACTTCCGTTATTTCATTGATGCCGCACACGCAGCTGGTCTGAACGTGATTCTCGACTGGGTGCCAGGCCACTTCCCGACTGATGACTTTGCGCTTGCCGAATTTGATGGCACGAACTTGTATGAACACAGCGATCCGCGTGAAGGCTATCATCAGGACTGGAACACGCTGATCTACAACTATGGTCGCCGTGAAGTCAGTAACTTCCTCGTCGGTAACGCGCTTTACTGGATTGAACGTTTTGGTATTGATGCGCTGCGCGTCGATGCGGTGGCGTCAATGATTTATCGCGACTACAGCCGTAAAGAGGGGGAGTGGATCCCGAACGAATTTGGCGGGCGCGAGAATCTTGAAGCGATTGAATTCTTGCGTAATACCAACCGTATTCTTGGTGAGCAGGTTTCCGGTGCGGTGACAATGGCTGAGGAGTCTACCGATTTCCCTGGCGTTTCTCGTCCGCAGGATATGGGCGGTCTGGGCTTCTGGTACAAGTGGAACCTCGGCTGGATGCATGACACCCTGGACTACATGAAGCTCGACCCGGTTTATCGTCAGTATCATCACGATAAACTGACCTTCGGGATTCTCTACAACTACACTGAAAACTTCGTCCTGCCGTTGTCGCATGATGAAGTGGTCCACGGTAAAAAATCGATTCTCGACCGCATGCCGGGCGACGCATGGCAGAAATTCGCGAACCTGCGCGCCTACTATGGCTGGATGTGGGCATTCCCGGGCAAGAAACTACTGTTCATGGGTAACGAATTTGCCCAGGGCCGCGAGTGGAACCATGACGCCAGCCTCGACTGGCATCTGTTGGAAGGCGGCGATAACTGGCACCACGGTGTCCAGCGTCTGGTGCGCGATCTGAACCTCACCTACCGCCACCATAAAGCAATGCATGAACTGGATTTTGACCCGTACGGCTTTGAATGGCTGGTGGTGGATGACAAAGAACGCTCGGTGCTGATCTTTGTGCGTCGCGATAAAGAGGGTAACGAAATTATCGTTGCCAGTAACTTTACGCCGGTGCCGCGTCATGATTATCGCTTCGGCATTAATCAGCCAGGCAAATGGCGTGAAATCCTCAATACCGATTCCATGCACTATCACGGCAGTAATGCAGGCAATGGCGGCACGGTACACAGCGATGAGATTGCCAGCCACGGTCGTCAGCATTCACTAAGCCTGACGCTACCACCGCTGGCCACTATCTGGCTGGTTCGGGAGGCAGAATGACACAACTCGCCATTGGCAAACCCGCTCCCCTCGGCGCGCATTACGACGGTCAGGGCGTCAACTTCACACTTTTCTCCGCTCATGCCGAGCGGGTAGAACTGTGTGTCTTTGACGCCAATGGCCAGGAACATCGCTATGACTTGCCAGGGCACAGTGGCGACATTTGGCACGGTTATCTGCCGGATGCGCGCCCGGGTTTGCGTTATGGTTATCGCGTTCATGGCCCCTGGCAACCCGCCGAGGGGCATCGCTTTAACCCGGCGAAGTTGTTGATTGATCCTTGCGCGCGGCAAATTGACGGGGAGTTTAAAGATAACCCGCTGCTGCACGCCGGTCATAATGAACCTGACTATCGCGACAACGCCGCCATTGCGCCGAAATGCGTAGTGGTGGTTGATCACTATGACTGGGAAGATGATGCCCCGCCGCGCACGCCGTGGGGCAGCACCATCATTTATGAAGCCCATGTCAAAGGATTAACGTACTTGCACCCGGAGATCCCGGTCGAGATCCGTGGCACTTATAAAGCCCTCGGGCATCCGGTGATGATCAACTATTTGAAACAATTGGGCATTACCGCGCTGGAACTGCTGCCAGTGGCGCAGTTTGCCAGTGAACCACGTCTGCAACGCATGGGGCTAAGTAACTACTGGGGTTACAACCCGGTGGCGATGTTTGCGCTGCATCCGGCGTATGCCTGCTCGCCAGAAACGGCGCTGGATGAGTTTCGCGATGCAATCAAAGCACTGCATAAAGCGGGTATCGAAGTCATTCTTGATATCGTGCTCAACCATAGTGCGGAACTGGACCTCGACGGCCCGTTATTCTCGCTGCGTGGGATCGATAACCGTAGCTATTATTGGATAAGAGAAGACGGCGATTATCACAACTGGACCGGTTGCGGCAACACGCTCAATTTGAGTCATCCGGCGGTGGTGGATTATGCCAGCGCCTGCCTGCGTTATTGGGTAGAAACCTGCCACGTCGATGGTTTCCGCTTTGATCTGGCGGCAGTCATGGGCCGTACGCCAGAGTTCCGTCAGGATGCGCCGTTGTTTACCGCTATCCAGAACTGCCCGGTGCTCTCGCAGGTGAAGTTAATTGCTGAACCGTGGGATATCGCTCCTGGTGGTTATCAGGTGGGAAATTTCCCGCCGCTGTTTGCCGAGTGGAACGATCATTTCCGCGATGCTGCCCGTCGTTTCTGGCTACATTATGATTTGCCTCTGGGGGCGTTTGCCGGGCGTTTTGCTGCCTCCAGCGATGTTTTTAAACGTAATGGTCGTCTGCCGAGTGCCGCGATTAATCTCGTCACCGCGCATGACGGTTTTACGCTTCGCGACTGCGTTTGCTTCAACCATAAACACAATGAAGCAAACGGAGAAGAAAATCGCGACGGGACCAACAACAATTACAGTAACAATCATGGTAAAGAAGGGTTAGGCGGTTCTCTTGACCTGGTTGAACGGCGGCGCGACAGCATTCACGCCCTGTTAACAACGTTGTTGCTCTCCCAGGGTACGCCGATGTTACTGGCCGGTGACGAACATGGTCACAGCCAGCATGGCAATAACAATGCCTACTGTCAGGATAACCAATTAACCTGGTTGGACTGGTCGCAGGCAAGCAGTGGTTTAACCGCATTTACCGCCGCGTTAATCCATCTGCGCAAGCGCATTCCCGCTTTGGTGGAGAATCGCTGGTGGGAAGAAGGCGACGGCAATGTCCGTTGGCTAAATCGATATGCTCAACCTTTAAGCACGGATGAGTGGCAAAACGGGCCGAAACAGCTGCAAATTCTGCTCTCGGATCGCTTTTTGATCGCAATTAACGCCACGCTTGAGGTAACAGAGATTGTTTTACCTGCTGGGGAGTGGCACGCCATTCCCCCATTCGCTGGAGAGGATAACCCAGTGATTACGGCTGTCTGGCAGGGACCTGCACACGGATTGTGTGTGTTCCAGAGATGATAAAAAAGGAGTTAGTCATGGTTAGTTTAGAGAAGAACGATCACTTAATGTTGGCGCGCCAGCTGCCATTGAAATCTGTTGCCCTGATACTGGCGGGAGGACGTGGTACCCGCCTGAAGGATTTAACCAATAAGCGAGCAAAACCGGCCGTACACTTCGGCGGTAAGTTCCGCATTATCGACTTTGCGCTGTCTAACTGCATCAACTCCGGGATCCGTCGTATGGGCGTGATCACCCAGTACCAGTCCCACACTCTGGTGCAGCACATTCAGCGCGGCTGGTCATTCTTCAATGAAGAAATGAACGAGTTTGTCGATCTGCTGCCAGCACAGCAGAGAATGAAAGGGGAAAACTGGTATCGCGGCACCGCAGATGCGGTCACCCAAAACCTCGATATTATCCGCCGTTATAAAGCGGAATACGTGGTGATCCTGGCGGGCGACCATATCTACAAGCAAGACTACTCGCGTATGCTTATCGATCACGTCGAAAAAGGCGCACGTTGCACCGTTGCTTGTATGCCAGTACCGATTGAAGAAGCCTCCGCATTTGGCGTTATGGCGGTTGATGAGAACGATAAAATTATCGAATTCGTTGAAAAACCTGCTAACCCACCGTCAATGCCGAACGATCCGAGCAAATCTCTGGCGAGTATGGGTATCTACGTCTTTGACGCCGACTATCTGTATGAACTGCTGGAAGAAGACGATCGCGATGAGAACTCCAGCCACGACTTTGGCAAAGATTTGATTCCCAAGATCACCGAAGCCGGTCTGGCCTATGCGCACCCGTTCCCGCTCTCTTGCGTACAATCCGACCCGGATGCCGAGCCGTACTGGCGCGATGTGGGTACGCTGGAAGCTTACTGGAAAGCGAACCTCGATCTGGCCTCTGTGGTGCCGGAACTGGATATGTACGATCGCAATTGGCCAATTCGCACCTACAATGAATCATTACCGCCAGCGAAATTCGTGCAGGATCGCTCCGGTAGCCACGGGATGACCCTTAACTCACTGGTATCCGGCGGTTGTGTGATCTCCGGTTCGGTGGTGGTGCAGTCCGTTCTGTTCTCGCGCGTTCGCGTGAATTCATTCTGCAACATTGATTCCGCCGTATTGTTACCGGAAGTATGGGTAGGTCGCTCGTGCCGTCTGCGCCGCTGCGTCATCGATCGTGCTTGTGTTATTCCGGAAGGCATGGTGATTGGTGAAAACGCAGAGGAAGATGCACGTCGTTTCTATCGTTCAGAAGAAGGCATCGTGCTGGTAACGCGCGAAATGCTACGGAAGTTAGGGCATAAACAGGAGCGATAATGCAGGTTTTACATGTATGTTCAGAGATGTTCCCGCTGCTTAAAACCGGCGGTCTGGCTGATGTTATTGGGGCATTACCCGCAGCACAAATCGCAGACGGCGTTGACGCTCGCGTACTGTTGCCTGCATTTCCCGATATTCGCCGTGGCGTGACCGATGCGCAGGTAGTATCCCGTCGTGATACCTTCGCCGGACATATCACGCTGTTGTTCGGTCATTACAACGGGGTTGGCATTTACCTGATTGACGCGCCGCATCTCTATGATCGTCCGGGAAGCCCGTATCACGATACCAACTTATTTGCCTATACCGACAACGTATTGCGTTTTGCGCTGCTGGGGTGGGTTGGGGCAGAAATGGCCAGCGGGCTTGACCCATTCTGGCGTCCTGATGTGGTGCATGCGCACGACTGGCATGCAGGCCTTGCGCCTGCGTATCTGGCGGCGCGCGGGCGTCCGGCGAAGTCGGTGTTTACTGTGCACAACCTGGCCTATCAAGGCATGTTTTATGCACATCACATGAATGACATCCAATTGCCATGGTCATTCTTTAATATTCATGGGCTGGAATTCAACGGACAAATCTCTTTCCTGAAGGCCGGTCTGTACTATGCCGATCACATTACGGCGGTCAGTCCAACCTACGCTCGCGAGATCACCGAACCGCAGTTTGCCTACGGTATGGAAGGTCTGTTGCAACAGCGTCACCGTGAAGGGCGTCTTTCCGGCGTACTGAACGGCGTGGACGAGAAAATCTGGAGTCCAGAGACGGACTTACTGTTGGCCTCGCGTTACACCCGCGATACGTTGGAAGATAAAGCGGAAAATAAGCGCCAGTTACAAATCGCAATGGGGCTTAAGGTTGACGATAAAGTGCCGCTTTTTGCAGTGGTGAGCCGTCTGACCAGCCAGAAAGGTCTCGACCTGGTGCTGGAAGCCTTACCGGGTCTTCTGGAGCAGGGCGGGCAGCTGGCGCTACTCGGCGCGGGCGATCCGGTGCTGCAGGAAGGTTTCCTTGCGGCGGCAGCGGAATACCCCGGTCAGGTGGGCGTTCAGATTGGCTATCACGAAGCATTTTCGCATCGCATTATGGGCGGCGCGGACGTCATTCTGGTGCCCAGCCGTTTTGAACCGTGCGGCTTAACGCAACTTTATGGATTGAAGTACGGTACGCTGCCGTTAGTGCGGCGCACCGGTGGGCTTGCTGATACGGTTTCTGACTGTTCTCTTGAGAACCTTGCAGATGGCGTCGCCAGTGGGTTTGTCTTTGAAGATAGTAATGCCTGGTCGCTGTTACGGGCTATTCGGCGTGCTTTTGTACTGTGGTCCCGTCCTTCACTGTGGCGGTTTGTGCAACGTCAGGCTATGGCAATGGATTTTAGCTGGCAGGTCGCGGCGAAGTCGTACCGTGAGCTTTACTATCGCTTGAAATAGTTTTCAGGAAACGCCTATATGAATGCTCCGTTTACATATTCATCGCCCACGCTTAGCGTAGAAGCTCTTAAGCACTCTATCGCTTACAAGCTGATGTTTACGATTGGAAAGGACCCGGTCGTCGCCAATAAACATGAATGGCTGAACGCAACGTTATTTGCTGTGCGCGATCGTCTCGTGGAGCGCTGGTTACGTTCAAACCGTGCCCAGTTGTCGCAAGAAACTCGTCAGGTTTACTACCTGTCGATGGAGTTTTTGATTGGCCGTACGCTCTCCAACGCCATGTTGTCGCTAGGAATTTACGAAGATGTACAGGGCGCACTGGAAGCGATGGGGTTAAATCTCGAAGAGCTGATTGATGAAGAAAATGACCCGGGCCTCGGTAACGGTGGCCTGGGACGTCTGGCGGCTTGCTTCCTAGATTCTCTGGCGACGTTAGGGTTGCCGGGGCGCGGTTACGGCATCCGCTATGACTACGGTATGTTCAAGCAGAACATCGTTAACGGTAGCCAGAAAGAGTCGCCTGACTACTGGCTGGAATACGGTAACCCGTGGGAATTCAAACGCCACAACACGCGCTATAAAGTCCGTTTTGGCGGTCGCATTCAGCAGGAAGGTAAAAAAACGCGCTGGATTGAAACCGAAGAGATTCTGGGAGTCGCTTACGATCAGATAATCCCTGGTTACGACACCGACGCGACCAACACGCTGCGTTTGTGGAGTGCGCAAGCCAGTAGCGAAATTAACCTCGGTAAATTCAACCAGGGTGACTACTTCGCGGCAGTGGAAGATAAAAACCACTCCGAGAACGTATCTCGCGTACTGTATCCGGATGACTCCACCTACTCCGGGCGTGAGCTGCGCCTGCGTCAGGAATACTTCCTGGTTTCCTCGACCATTCAGGACATTTTAAGCCGCCATTATCAGTTGCATAAAACCTACGATAACCTGGCGGATAAAATCGCGATTCATCTCAACGATACCCATCCGGTGCTGTCGATTCCTGAGATGATGCGTCTGCTGATCGATGAGCACCAATTTAGCTGGGACGACGCGTTTGAGGTGTGTTGTCAGGTCTTCTCCTACACTAACCACACGCTGATGAGCGAGGCGCTGGAAACCTGGCCGGTTGATATGCTGGGTAAAATTCTGCCGCGTCACCTGCAGATCATCTTTGAAATCAACGACTATTTCCTGAAAACCTTGCAGGAACAGTATCCGAACGATACCGATCTGCTGGGACGGGCGTCGATCATTGATGAATCCAACGGTCGTCGTGTGCGTATGGCCTGGCTGGCGGTTGTGGTGAGCCACAAAGTTAACGGTGTATCGGAACTGCACTCTAATCTGATGGTGCAATCGTTGTTTGCCGACTTTGCGAAAATATTCCCGGGTCGTTTCACCAACGTCACCAACGGTGTGACGCCGCGTCGCTGGCTGGCGGTAGCGAACCCATCGCTTTCAGCCGTGCTGGACGAACACCTGGGCCGTAACTGGCGCACCGACCTTAGCCTGCTTAATGAGCTGCAACAACACTGTGATTTCCCAATGGTTAATCACGCTGTGCATCAGGCGAAGCTGGAGAACAAAAAGCGTCTGGCAGAGTATATCGCCCAGCAGCTGAATGTGGTGGTGAATCCAAAGGCGTTGTTCGATGTACAAATCAAACGTATTCACGAATACAAACGTCAATTGATGAATGTGTTGCATGTGATTACCCGCTATAACCGCATCAAGGCCGACCCGGATGCGAAGTGGGTACCGCGCGTGAATATTTTTGGCGGTAAGGCGGCTTCGGCCTATTACATGGCGAAGCACATTATTCATTTGATCAATGACGTAGCGAAAGTGATCAACAACGATCCGCAGATTGGCGATAAGCTGAAAGTCGTGTTCATCCCGAACTACAGCGTTAGCCTGGCGCAGTTGATCATTCCGGCGGCAGATCTGTCTGAACAGATTTCGCTGGCAGGGACGGAAGCTTCCGGCACCAGTAACATGAAGTTTGCGCTTAACGGTGCGCTGACTATCGGTACGTTGGACGGTGCGAATGTCGAGATGCTGGATCATGTCGGTGCTGACAATATCTTTATTTTTGGTAACACAGCGGAAGAAGTGGAAGAACTGCGTCGTCAGGGCTACAAACCGCGTGAATACTACGAGAAAGATGAGGAGCTGCATCAGGTGCTGACGCAAATCGGCAGCGGTGTATTCAGTCCGGAAGATCCGGGTCGCTATCGCGATCTGGTTGATTCGCTGATCAACTTCGGCGATCACTACCAGGTACTGGCGGATTATCGCAGCTATGTCGATTGTCAGGATAAAGTCGACGAACTCTACGAGCTTCAGGAAGAGTGGACCGCAAAAGCGATGCTGAACATTGCCAATATGGGCTACTTCTCTTCTGACCGTACTATCAAAGAGTACGCCGATCATATCTGGCATATCGATCCGGTGAGATTGTAAGTTCGCTAAAAAACAGAACGGGGCCACAAGGTCCCGTTTTTTTCGCCTTTATTTCGGAAAAGTGTCCAGAGGGGGCGAGGGTTCTCGGGGAGTATAATTCCGTCATTCAGGAAGAAAGGACAGAATGATGCCAAATAGAAAATGGATTTTGACCTCGCTGATAATGACTTTTTTCGGCATCCCCATACTGGCGCAATTTTTGGCGGCGGTTATTGCCATGCTGGGTGTCGGACTTGCCGGTATTATTGAAGTTTGTAATATCCTTATCACGCCAACAATTTACCTTCTGCTCAACATTTTTATGCTGGCGCTGGGCGCATTAATGCTATTTTTCTCGGGGCGAGTGGGGAACGTGCCTGAGTTTTGTTACGTTGGGTATGATGGCGTGGGCTTTGCGGTAATTCCCTGAATTAAAAAGTAGGTTAGATTTTTGACAAAGTGCGCTTTGTTCATGCCGGATGCGGCGTGAACGTCTTATCTGGCCTACAAGACCATGCAAATTCAATATATTGCATAAACCACGTAGGCCTGATAAGCGTAGCGCATCAGGCAGTTTTGTGTTTGTCATCAGTCTCAGGCCAGATTGAAATCTGACCTGATCACCTTA
>OGGI01001683.1_pt1 | contig 14947 bp, 11 predicted proteins | sample 1571051 | NCBI WGS metagenome assembly OGGI01 (sample SAMEA2582075, study PRJEB24529) | metagenome | biome: Human gut stool | place: China | collected 2011 | reverse complement strand
CCACCTCCCGCCAGCGAAGCAAATCTGCCAAGACTGATGCTGGCACATAATCCCGACAGCAAAGAAGTCATGCGTGATGAACCCTGGGATCTGATGCTGTGCGGCCATACTCACGGCGGGCAACTGCGCGTACCGTTGGTTGGTGAACCTTTTGCCCCTGTCGAAGATAAACGTTACGTCGCCGGATTAAATGCCTTTGGCGAACGACACATCTACACAACCCGTGGCGTGGGCAGTTTGTATGGTTTGCGTCTGAACTGCCGCCCGGAAGTAACGATGCTGGAACTGGTGTAGAACGTGAATTTTATCACCACAATAAAGCAGGTAATTTTTTGATTTTTACGCCATGATAGAAGTCTGGAAGAAAAAGGCTTTCTGCGATCACAGTCGAGCCGGGCGGGCCAGGCCAAATGCTAAAATAAGCACAATTTACTGACTCATTTTGAGGTAACGCTATGTACGACAATCTGAAAAGTCTGGGTATTACCAATCCTGAAGAAATTGATCGTTACAGCCTCCGGCAGGAAGCCAACAACGATATTCTGAAAATCTATTTCCAGAAAGACAAAGGCGAGTTTTTCGCCAAGAGCGTTAAGTTTAAATATCCGCGTCAGCGTAAAACGGTCGTCGCTGATGGTGTGGGTCAGGGTTATAAAGAAGTCCAGGAAATCAGCCCGAATCTACGGTATATCATTGATGAGCTTGATCAAATCTGCCAGCGTGACCGCAGCGAAGTTGATCTTAAGCGTAAGATCCTCGACGACTTACGTCACCTGGAGTCAGTCGTAACCAATAAGATCAGCGAGATTGAAGCCGATCTGGAAAAACTAACGCGTAAATAATCCCGAATTGACGGTTAACTCGGGCATTCCCCTCTCCCCTTCGGGCTGAGGGGAATGAGCCAGCGCCGCCTCAACCTTAACGCATAACCTACCGCTCTTCATCCAGTTGTAACGCCACATACAGCAGCAACCTGTCATCAAAATTGCCCAAATCAAGCCCGGTCAGTTCCGATATACGATTAAGCCGATACTCCAGGGTATTACGATGAATAAACAACGCCTTTGACGTTGCCAGCGGTTGCACATTGTGACGAAACCACGCCGCCAGCGTTCGTCGCAGCAAGCCGTTATTGTCCATCGCTTTCAGCCGCGCGAGCGGTCGCGCCAGTTCGTTGGCCTGCCAGTCGCCACGCAAACTGTCGAGTAACACAGGTAACATCAGATCCTGATAAAAATAGCAGCGACTTTCTGGCATCCGCTGTTTACCCACCACCATCGTCGTTTTCGCCGTACGATAGGATCGGGCAATACTGCCAGGACCGGTAAAATAGTTGCCCAGTGAAACGCGAAAACGCAGCTGGCCGTACTCTTTCATGCGGGTAATCAGTTGTTCAACTCGCTTACGATGATCTTCTGCATCCCAGCGCCCAAAAGAGTTCAACGCCGGTTTCAACACCACCATTTCGGTTAGCGAGACAATCGCCACCAGATTATTACGCTCGGGCGTAGTCAGCGCGTTTTGCAGTTGTTGTAACTCCGCCATTGCGCTGTCCACGCCAAGCTGACCGCTGTCGACCTCAACAATAGCCACCACTCGCGGTTGATTGAGATCGATCCCCAGCCGTTGCGCCCATTCAGTAAGTGCGGGAGTATTCTCCTCTGCCTGAATCAGGTTCATCACCAGTTCTTCCCGCAAACGGCTATCCTGCGCCAACAAGTGCATCAACCGCGACTGTTCCAGCATCATTTCAGCCGTCATGCAGACCAGTTCGCCATATTTACGCAGATTCTCTGGTTCACCTGTCAGGCCAATTACGCCGACAATTTCACCTTCCAGCCGTAACGGTAGATTAATCCCCTGCCGCACACCGTGCAGATGACGTGCTACCGCGTCATCGATATCGACGACTCGTCCCTGTGAAAGTACCAGCAATGCACCTTCGTGCAATTCACCAATACGCTCACGATCGCCGCTGCCGATAATTCGCCCACGGGCATCCATTACGTTGATATTGGTATCGATGATGCGCATGGTACGTGCCACGATATCCTGCGCCATTTTGGTATCAAGATGCCAGCCAGCCATAAGTCCTCCGTTATGCACGGCTTAGCATAAGGAAGTACGTAACGTACGGCATTGTGCAAATGCCTAAAGGATGATGAAGATGTATGGAGTTGTGGTGAAGTTCACAGATTGTAAGGAGAACCCCTTCCCGTTTTCAGGAAGGGGTTGAGGGAGATTACTGCATTAACAGGTAGATGGTGCTGTCGCCGCGCTGAATGTTCAGTGCCAGCACAGACGGTTTGCTGTCGAGAACTTTACGCAGTTCAGCGATGTTTTTCACTGCCTGCTGGTTCGCGCCAATAATCACATCACCTTTCTTCAGGCCGATCTGCGCAGCCGGAGTGCCCGTTTTCACGTTGTTCACTACCACGCCCTGATCTTTGCCTTTGTTGCTCATCTCAGCACCTTCAATGCCGTTGAAGATGGAGCTGGAATCAACCTGATTCTGGCTGCTCTGCTGCAGTTCCAGATTCACGTTGACCTGCTTACCGTCGCGCAGCAAGCCCAGGGTCAGTTTGCTGCCTACCGGCATAGTACCCACCTGAGCACGCAGTGCGGCAAAGCTGCTGATTGGCTTACCGTTCAGTGAGGTGATCACATCACCCGCTTTAATGCCCGCTTTTGCAGCGGAGGAATTAGGCAGAACCTGGCTTACGAAAGCACCGCGCTGGGCGTCAACTTTCATCGCTTTCGCCAGTTCGGAGTTCAGCTCAGTCCCCATAATACCCAGCTCACCGCGTTTCACCTGGCCATATTTCACCATCTGCTCGGTCAGGTTTTTCACCATGTTGCTCGGGATAGCAAAACCGATACCGATGTTGCCGCCGTCCGGTGCGAGGATCGCGGTGTTGATACCGATCAGTTCGCCGTTCAGGTTAACCAGCGCACCACCGGAGTTACCACGGTTGATCGCTGCATCGGTCTGGATGAAGTTTTCGTAGTTTTCGGCATTCAGGCCGCTACGCCCCAGCGCAGAGACAATCCCGGAAGTTACCGTCTCGCCCAGACCAAACGGGTTACCAATCGCTACGGTGTAATCACCCACGCGCAGTGCATCAGAATCCGCCATCTTAATTGCGGTCAGGTTTTTCGGATTCTGGATTTGGATCAGCGCGATATCAGAGCGCGGATCTTTGCCAACCATCTTCGCGTCGAACTTACGGCCATCGCTCAGTTGAACTTTAATGACCGTCGCGTTATCAACAACGTGGTTGTTGGTGACGACATAGCCTTTATCGGCATCAATGATGACGCCGGAACCCAGCGCCATGAATTTCTGTTGCTGGCCGCCACCATTACCGCCCTGGCCACCCTGGCAGAACGGAGAGCTCTGGAACGGAGAACCTTCCTGGCAGAACGGAGAATCATCACCGAAGAACTGCTGGAAATTACGCGGCATACGCGGCGTATTAACGGTTGTGCTACCTTCTACGTTAATGCTGACCACTGAAGGCATCACCTTTTCGAGCATCGGTGCAAGGCTTGGCATCTGCTGGGCTGTCGTTGCTGAAGAAGTCTCAGCCGCCGTTGCAGAGAGCGGAGATAACGCCAAACCTAAACTCAGAGCCAGTGCACTCAGTGCTAATGTGGTTTTTTTCATGTATTTCAGTCTCGATTAACAGATAACGCAAAATTGCTGTGTTCTTCAGATTCGTTTTATAGCCTGAAGTTCCGAACTAAAGTTTCTGCAAAAGGTAAAAATTTATTGTTCGTCTTTACAAAAGCCTGGTTATTGTTCTACGGCCATCAGACGTCGGTATTCATCCCACGCATAGAGGTCGGTCATACCGCTGATATAATCCTGCAGCAGGCGGCAACGGTAATAATATTCCCATAGCGGAAACTCAGGAGAATCTGACGGTAATTTACTGACAGCCTCGACATAGGCCAGCCGATGGCGCGTCGAGAGTTTGTGGAATAAGCGCGATTCAATAGGGAAACGTTTCACCCGTTCTTTTTCTACCAGTTCAGTAAAGTCTGATAACGACAGGCTTAATAAAGGACGATAAATCTCTAATAATCCGCTAATGACCCGATAGCCCTGCAATTCAAGCTGCTCGACATCTGGATGGCTAAACACATGTTTTACAGCGACATTTTTATATAGCTTAAGAAGATCGCTGCATTCGCTGGCATCTTCCAATAATGCATGATTAAACGTTCCGGCGAAAATCGCAGGCAGATTATCAATAAATCGTTGTGCCGCGTAGGGTACCAGTTTATTTAGGGTGTTTACCCGTAAATACATAAAAAACTGATCTTCCGTACTGCGGCTTAAACTATTTGAGCGTGATTTTTCCCAGGCATTTTCAACCACCAGCGAAAAGAGCGAACCTTTCTCATGCTGGCCCCACGCTTCGTGCAAATGATGATAAAGCTGCTCAACGGTAAATATTCTTTTCTCTACCGCATCTTCAAGGTCTGCCACACAATAGGAGATGTCGTCGGCAGCTTCCATAATCCACGTTAATGGAAAACGACTGTAAAGCGCCAAATTAAGTTCTTTACGCAACCGGGCAATATAGGCTTCTTCAGAAAGATAATAACCCGGCTTTTTCATTAAATAGTGATGTGTCTCAGGCGTTTCGCCACGCCACCACGCCGGACGGGTATATTTTAAAATACCGCCAACCTGTGCCCAGGTGAGATTCATCCGCATCAATGTATGCACCAGGCGAATGCCTTGTGCATTCCCCTCAAAATGACATAAGTCCTGACGAATCTTGCGCCGCAGCTCGTTAAGCGGTTCTTCCCCGTCCCGTAAACGTAGTGCCGCCACGCTGCAGCGATCGTCAGTCAGAGGCTGGCTTTCGGCATCTTCCGGGTGCAAACGTTGGCGAAACCAGTCATTTATCGCCGCTTCGCCAAAATGACCAAACGGCGGATTGCCGATATCGTGCATCAGGCATGACATCTCAACAATGCTTTCAAAGGGGCCGGTCAGTTCATCCAGGCCGTATGCTTCCAGTAATTTAAGCTCTTTCAGACGGCTTAAAATTTCTTTGGCGATGTAGCGCCCCACCTGCTGGACTTCCATCGAGTGGGTAAGACGCGTGCGCACGGCGGCATTGCGCTCCAGTGGAAAAACCTGGGTCTTTTGTTGCAGACGACGAATTGCCGGAGAGTTGATGATACGCCCGCGATCGCTCTCGAAGATCCGCAGGATCTCATGTTCGGTTTTAACGCCCTGCGGTGAACGGTAACGACGATGCCAGTTTATTTTTTTTCGGAAATCAATCTGTGCCATGTCCTCTCCCGCGTGAGAAATACGCTTCCCCGTAAGCGCATGGTAAACTATGCCTTCAAATCGGGCTTATCGCGAGTAAATCTATGAAAATCGGCATCATTGGTGCAATGGAAGAAGAAGTTACGCTGCTGCGTGACAAAATCGAAAACCGTCAAACTATCAGTCTCGGCGGTTGCGAAATCTATACCGGCCAACTGAATGGAACCGAGGTTGCGCTTCTGAAATCGGGCATCGGTAAAGTCGCTGCGGCGCTGGGTGCCACTCTGCTGTTGGAACACTGCAAGCCAGATGTGATTATTAACACCGGTTCTGCCGGTGGCCTGGCACCAACGTTGAAAGTGGGCGATATCGTTGTCTCGGACGAAGCACGTTATCACGACGCGGATGTCACGGCATTTGGTTATGAATACGGTCAGTTACCAGGCTGTCCGGCAGGCTTTAAAGCTGACGATAAACTGATCGCTGCCGCTGAGGCCTGCATTGCCGAACTGAATCTTAACGCTGTACGTGGCCTGATTGTTAGCGGCGACGCTTTCATCAACGGTTCTGTTGGTCTGGCGAAAATCCGCCACAACTTCCCACAGGCCATTGCTGTAGAGATGGAAGCGACGGCAATCGCCCATGTCTGCCACAATTTCAACGTCCCGTTTGTTGTCGTACGCGCCATCTCCGACGTGGCCGATCAACAGTCTCATCTTAGCTTCGATGAGTTCCTGGCTGTTGCCGCTAAACAGTCCAGCCTGATGGTTGAGTCACTGGTGCAGAAACTTGCACATGGCTAAGTCACTGTTCAGGGCGCTGGTCGCCCTGTCTTTTCTTGCGCCACTGTGGCTCAACGCCGCGCCGCGCGTCATCACGCTTTCTCCCGCCAACACTGAACTTGCCTTTGCCGCCGGGATCACGCCGGTTGGGGTCAGCAGCTATTCCGACTATCCTCCACAAGCGCAAAAGATTGAGCAGGTTTCCACCTGGCAGGGGATGAATCTGGAACGCATTGTCGCGCTGAAGCCCGATCTGGTGATTGCCTGGCGTGGAGGTAATGCCGAGCGGCAGGTTGACCAGCTGGCTTCGCTGGGAATAAAAGTGATGTGGGTCGATGCGACAAGCATTGAACAAATTGCCAATGCGTTACGTCAACTGGCCCCCTGGAGTCCGCAACCAGACAAGGCCGAACAAGCCGCGCAATCCCTGCTGGATCAGTACGCGCAATTGAAAGCGCAATATGCTGATAAACCTAAAAAACGTGTTTTTCTGCAATTCGGCATTAATCCGCCATTTACCAGTGGAAAAGAGTCGATTCAGAACCAGGTACTCGAAGTTTGTGGCGGAGAAAACATCTTTAAAGACAGCCGGGTTCCCTGGCCGCAAGTTAGCCGCGAACAGGTGTTAGCACGCTCGCCACAGGCGATTGTCATTACAGGCGGACCGGACCAAATTCCTAAAATCAAACAATACTGGGGTGAACAGCTCAAAATTCCCGTTATTCCTCTCACGAGTGACTGGTTTGAACGTGCAAGCCCACGTATTATCCTCGCTGCACAACAGCTCTGTAATGCGCTTTCACAGGTAGATTAGCGCCTGACCTTTTCAGGTGCTCAGTGGGGATTGAACAATGCTCGTCTATTGGCTGGATATAGTCGGCACAGCGGTATTTGCCATCTCCGGCGTTTTGTTAGCCGGAAAATTGCGTATGGACCCTTTTGGTGTTCTGGTACTGGGCGTGGTAACCGCAGTAGGCGGCGGGACAATTCGCGACATGGCGCTGGATCACGGCCCGGTATTTTGGGTGAAAGATCCCACCGATCTGGTCGTTGCAATGGTCACCAGCATGCTGACCATCGTGCTGGTGCGCCAGCCAAGACGCTTACCAAAATGGATGTTGCCGGTGCTGGACGCCGTTGGTCTGGCGGTGTTTGTCGGCATTGGCGTGAATAAAGCCTTTAATGCGGAAGCCGGTCCGTTAATCGCGGTTTGTATGGGCGTCATTACTGGCGTTGGCGGCGGGATCATTCGTGATGTTCTGGCCCGCGAAATCCCCATGATTTTACGTACAGAAATCTACGCAACTGCCTGTATTATCGGCGGTATTGTCCACGCTACGGCTTATTACACATTTTCCGTACCACTGGAAACAGCCAGTATGATGGGCATGGTCGTGACGCTATTGATTCGGCTGGCGGCTATTCGTTGGCATCTTAAGCTACCGACGTTTGCGCTGGATGAGAATGGGCGTTGAAGAGAGAAGATGTGCCGGATAGTTTATCCGGCACATGAACAACAGATTAGATACTAAAGGAAGAACCGCAACCGCAGGTGCTTTTCGCGTTCGGGTTGGTCACGATGAAACGAGAACCTTCCAGACCTTCGGTATAATCAACGGAACCGCCGACCAGATATTGCAGGCTCATCGGATCAACCACCAGGCCAACGCCCTGTTTTTCGATGGTCATATCGCCTTCGTTCACCTGATCATCAAAGGTGAAACCATACTGGAAGCCGCTGCAACCGCCACCGGTGATATACACGCGTAATTTCAGATTCGGGTTATCTTCGTCAGCGATCAGGCTTTTAACTTTGTTGGCTGCTGCGTCGGTAAACTCCAGCGGCAGTGCTACGTCATCACTCATATTTTGCTCCAAACGACATCGGCAATTGGGCAAATTCTAACCCAATAATAATCGCCATTATCTAATACCCTGGTATTTCGTTCAAGTATTCTCGCTGGCTGATGCGGCCTTGCTTCGCGCCAGTTGCTCAGCTTCCTGTTTTGCCAGCGTGCGCGCAAGAATCGCCGAGTATAGCGGTTTCCCGCCCATAAATTGGGCTAATAGTGTTGCGCCAAGACCGGTAATAATCATTGGCAAAATGAGCTGGTAGTTATCGGTCATCTCCAGAACCAGAATGATCCCCGTTAACGGCGCGCGAATAGATGCCGCCAGTAATGCCCCCATTCCGGCAATAGCAAACGTCCCCGCCTCAAGGTGATATTGCGGAAACAGCTCAACGGCAACCATTCCGAAAGCGGTTCCCAGCACAGTACCCAGCGCCAGCATCGGGGCAAAAATACCGCCCGGCGCGCCGGAAGAGAAGCAGAGTAAGGTGGTAATGACCCGAGCGACGAAGATAAACACCAGCATTCCCATGCTGAAATTCCCCGCGGTAGCGATAGGAATCAGGTTAAAACCGCCGCCCGACGTTGCTGGTGCCACAAACCCCAGCAATCCACACAGACCGCCAATCGCACCGCCCATTAGCACCCATTTGGTAATATTGCCGCCGTGCACACGGTGCAGCAAATCCTGCATCCCCAGCACCCATTTATTAAAAATAGGGCCGAAAATGCCAAAAATAATACCGAGGATCAGATAAAGCCACAGCGTATTAAGCGGCGCATCAGAAAGTTTACCGACGTCAATCAACGCAACTTCATGATTAAAAATCCGGTACATAATGGTCGACATAATGACACCAATAAATACCGCTTTAATCGAAATTAACGTATAGCGAAACTGCGGACGCATCTCTTCGATAATAAACAAAATACCCGCCAGCGGCGCGTTAAAGGCCGCCGCCAGACCCGCCGCCGCACCGGTTGCCAACAGCGTATGGCGAGCTTCATCACCTTTCAGACGGAAAATATCAAGCACCATGCGACCGATATTGCCGCCGATCTGCACGGTTGGCCCTTCGCGCCCCAACACCATGCCTCCGCCGAGTGTCCCCAGCCCGCCAAAGAACTTCACCGGCAATACACGCCACCAGCGAACGGGACGTTGATCTTCCAGCGCCCCTTCAATTTCCGGGATCCCCGAACCACCTGCTTCCGGCGCGTATTTGCGCACCAAAAAGTAGCCAAACATCGCCAGCACCGCCGAACAGAGAAAAGCGACGGTTAACAGAAGCGGATAATTATCAGCAGTATGTACCAGCGCCCCCATACGTTGGTTCTGCAACCAGGCGACCCCTTTGTCAAAAGCAACCGCTGCCAGCCCAACAAGCGTGCCGACGACTGCCGCCATAAACAAAATGGCTAACGGGGTTTTATCGCGCTCAAGAAGTTGGCGAATCAGTTGTCTGCGTCGCAGGCGCGCGGCCTGCGGTGTTTCTAAAGAGGGAGTATCAGTTTTCATCCAATGATCACTTATTGGTCATACAAATAAGATGACGGCATTTTACTCGCACGTTCCATGAAAATCCTTTGCAAAGCGTAATGTTTCAAATGCACAAAACTTTTATACTCTAAGAAATCAGGATTGCACCAGTACAAGCAGCCTGATGTTTGACGAGTATTTAACTTGTTATGAATAACATAGAATAGCAGCCATTCACTTTTTCTACGAATCAGGAACCCTCCATGAGTAAGTCTGAAAATCTTTACAGCGCAGCGCGCGAGCTGATCCCTGGCGGTGTGAACTCCCCTGTTCGCGCCTTTACTGGCGTGGGCGGCACTCCACTGTTTATCGAAAAAGCGGACGGCGCTTATCTGTACGATGTTGATGGCAAAGCCTATATCGATTATGTCGGTTCCTGGGGGCCGATGGTGCTGGGCCATAACCATCCGGCAATCCGCAATGCCGTGATTGAAGCCGCCGAGCGTGGTTTAAGCTTTGGTGCACCAACCGAAATGGAAGTGAAAATGGCGCAACTGGTGACCGAACTGGTCCCGACCATGGATATGGTGCGCATGGTGAACTCCGGCACCGAGGCGACGATGAGCGCCATCCGCCTGGCCCGTGGTTTTACCGGTCGCGACAAAATCATTAAATTTGAAGGTTGTTACCACGGTCACGCTGACTGCCTGCTGGTGAAAGCCGGTTCTGGCGCACTCACGTTAGGCCAGCCAAACTCGCCGGGCGTTCCGGCAGATTTCGCCAAACATACCTTAACCTGTACTTATAACGATCTGGCTTCTGTACGCGCCGCGTTTGAGCAATACCCGCAAGAGATTGCCTGTATTATCGTCGAGCCGGTGGCAGGCAATATGAACTGTGTTCCGCCGCAGCCAGAGTTCCTGCCAGGTCTGCGTGCGCTGTGCGACGAATTTGGCGCGTTGCTGATCATCGATGAAGTGATGACCGGTTTCCGCGTAGCGCTGGCTGGCGCACAGGATTATTACGGCGTAGTGCCAGATTTAACCTGCCTCGGCAAAATCATCGGCGGTGGAATGCCGGTAGGCGCATTCGGTGGTCGTCGTGATGTAATGGATGCGCTGGCCCCGACGGGTCCGGTCTATCAGGCGGGTACGCTTTCCGGTAACCCAATTGCGATGGCAGCGGGTTTCGCCTGTCTGAATGAAGTCGCGCAGCCGGGCGTTCACGAAACGTTGGATGAGCTGACATCACGTCTGGCAGAAGGTCTGCTGGAAGCGGCAGAAGAAGCCGGAATTCCGCTGGTCGTTAACCACGTTGGCGGCATGTTCGGTATTTTCTTTACCGACGCCGAGTCCGTGACGTGCTATCAGGATGTGATGGCCTGTGACGTGGAACGCTTTAAGCGTTTCTTCCATATGATGCTGGACGAAGGTGTTTACCTGGCACCGTCAGCGTTTGAAGCGGGCTTTATGTCCGTGGCGCACAGCATGGAAGATATCAATAACACCATCGATGCTGCACGTCGGGTGTTTGCGAAGTTGTGATCCAGCATGGTTTGTCGGATGCGGCGTGAACGCCTTATCCGACCTACGATTCGGGGCCGTTTGTAGGCCCGATAAGACGCGCCAGCGTCGCATCGGGCATCCGTTGTCGCGTAAACGCTTTATCCGTCCAGGCGTACAGGGCCGTTATATGGAAAAATTAACGGCTCTGCTTTCTCAGCAAATAGATAAAATATGGCGCGCCGATAAAGGTCGACAGCAGCCCCGCCGGGATCTGGAACGGAAACAGCACCATCCGCCCACACCAGTCAGCGAACACCAGCAGTAAACCACCCACCAGCGCCGAAATTACGATGTGTGGCATCGTCCGTCGAAAGCCCATCATCCGCGCAATATGCGGTGCCATTAAACCAACAAAACTCAACGGTCCAATAGTCATCGTCGCGGTCGCCGTCAGGCAAGCCGCTAACAGCAGCAGCGCAATTCGCGTCGGCGTCAGCGCCATTCCTACGGCTCGGGCGGTATCACCACCCAGCGGTAAAATGGTCAGCCAGCGGCGGCACAGCGGGGTAATCGCCAGCAAAATCACCATCACAATTCCGGTGCGCCAGACCTGCGCATCGGTCGCGTTGTAGGTCGAACCGGAAATCCAGGTCAGCACTTGCGCCATTCGCGGGTCACCACTTGCCTGCAACATCATCAAAAGCATGGTGAACGCGGTGCTTAACGCCATCCCCGCCAGTAACATGCGGTGTGGGGAAAATCCACCGCGGCCGGCGGCGATCATAATGATCAACAGCGTCACCGCCGCGCCGAGACTGCCTGCAGGTAACAGCCAGCCAAAGGCATTACCCGGCACCAGAAACAGCATCAACACCACGCCAAACGCCGCGCCGGAGCTAATCCCCAGCACTTCCGGGCTTGCCATCGGGTTTCCGGTCAGTCGCTGAATAATACAGCCCGCCACCGCCAGCATGACGCCCGCAAACAGCGCCGCCATAATTCGCGGCCAGCGCCAGGGCATTAAATCCTCGAGCAACGCCCCGCTCGCCCACGTCCAGCCGTGCGCATCACGACCAAACGACAGCGCCACCACCACAGCCATCAACAGCAGCACGCCGCCCGCGAGGGCAAACGCCAGCACATGTTGGCGTTCAGCCGCGACACGATCGTTGACCTTCATATCCGGCGCGCTAATGCTGCGTAAACGCGGCAACAGCCACAGTAGCAGCGGCGCACCGATCAACGCAGTGACCGAACCGGTGGACACTTCCATCCACACGCGAGTCAGCCAGAGGATGATTTGATCAGAAAGCCACAGAATTAACGCACCAATCAGCGACGCCAGCATCAACCGTGGCAACAAACGCCGCGCCCCCAGCATTTTTGCCAGCAGCGGCGCGAACAACCCGATAAAGCCGATAATCCCCACTGCGTTCACCAGCAGCGCACTGATGACTATCGCCAGCGACAGCGCCGCCAGACGCGCAAGCGACAAGGCCAGCCCGAGATTGCGCGCCACGCCATCATCAAGCCCCATCAGGGTTAACGGACGAAGTAGCAGTAACGTCAGCATCACGCCGCCCAGCAACTGCGGCCATAAACGCTCAACACCGCCCCAGTCGGTTTGCGTCAGCGTTCCAGTGCTCCACAGAAACATGCTTTGCAACTGGTCATGATGGAAGATAACCAGTAACTGATTGATTGCCCCACAATAAAGGCTCACTACCAGCCCCGCGAGAATCAGCGTAACCGGCGAAAGCCGTTTCCCCCACGCGACGCCAAAGACAATTAAGCCAACAACACAAGCCCCTGCCAGCGCTGCAAACTGGCTCGCCATCGCCCCTGGGATCGCCCAGAGCGTAGTGACGGTAATCCCCAGTTGCGCGCCTGTAGCAACGCCAAGCGTCGTCGGCTCCGCCAGCGGGTTACGCAGCACTTGCTGAAACAGCACGCCCACCAGCCCCAGGCCCGCGCCCACCAGCAGCGAAATCGCCAGACGCGGCAACAAGCTGTAGTGAAAAATCATCTGCTCGATGACGTTAATATCCGGCGACCAGGCGGCCTGCGCCCACTGGCTACGCGGCAGCGCCTGCGAGAAGTTCATCCAGGTCAGCGCCGTAGCGGCAATCACCAGCAACGCCAGCAATAACGCCGGAAAAAGCGCAATTCGTTTACTCACGCTTTACCTCCGATGGCGTTATCCAGAACGCGCACAAAGTGCATTGCCGAGAGCGTCGCACCATAAAACCAGACTGCGGGTACGCGCTGAAAGCGTCCGGCGCGGACAAACGGCATGGCCTGCCACAGCGGGGTTGCCATTAGCGCGTCCATGTCTTTGCTGTTGTCGTGATCAAAACAGAGCACATCAACATCTTTATACGCCGCCAGACGATCGATACTGACGGCGGTACTGCCCCAGAAGTTGGTTTCCCCTTGCCAGGCATTTGGGATGCCGTACTCATCAAGAATTTCCTGAAACAAGCTGTTTGGACCGAAAACCAGCATATGGCGCGGATCGATAAGCGTCGTCAGCAGTAACGGGCGTGCACCACGCTTCACAAAGCGGGGTTTCATGCTGCGGATAAAGTCTTCATAGTGCGCTAAATGCGTTTCTGCTGCGCTTTGCAGGTTAAGTAAATCTGCCATTTCCGTCAGTGACTTACGCGCCATCGCCAGCGGCTGTTTGCCATCGCTGAAGTTAAATCCACGCCCCGGCGCAATACGAGCCAGCATTTCTGGTGAAGGGCCATATCCTGCCGACCAGACCATAAACGATGGTTTCATTTCGGTCAGCAGTTCAAGGTTAGGTTCTGTGCGCAAACCGACGTCGATCACTGAGTCCGGCAATGGTGGTTCGCTGACCCACAGGCGATAGTTGATGGTATCCGCCACGCCGTAAGGCACGATGCCGAGCGCCAGCAGTAATTCCACCGGCAACCACTCCAGCGCCACAATACGATTGGGATCAATAGCCGCCGCGTGGGCGGTATTCATCTGCCATAACAACGGAGAAAGCGCCATCGCCGTTAACAGTCGACGGCGCGAAATAAGAGGTAAGCCGCTCATCAATAAACAAAACTCACAGGTGCAGCACCCGCCGGATGCGGCAAAATACCCATCGGGATGCCATAAATCATTTCGAGGGTTTCGCCGCGCATAATTTCCGCAGGCGTTCCCTGAGCAATCATTTCACCGCCGCGCAGGGCGACCAGATAATCACAGTAACGCGCAGCCATATTGATATCGTGCAGCACGGCAATGACCGTCAGGCCACGTTCCTGACTTAAACGATGCACCAGTGCCAGCACATCAACCTGGTGAGCGATATCCAGCGCCGAGGTTGGCTCGTCGAGCAACAGACAACGGCTATCCTGCGCCACCAGCATGGCGATCCACGCCCGCTGACGTTCGCCGCCAGAGAGACTATCGACCAGCCGATGCGCCAGCGGTTTTAAGCCAACCAGCGAGATAGCTTCCTCAACTTTTTCGCGATCTGCCGCACCAAAGCGCCCCAGCGCGCCATGCCACGGGTAACGACCAATCGCCACCAGTTCACGCACGGTCATCCCTTCTGCCGGAGGAAGCTGCTGCGGCAAATAAGCCACTTTGCGGGCAAACGCTTTGCTGCTCCAGCTTTCCAGCGGCTGGGCATCAAGAAGAATCTCCCCTTCTGACGGAGGCTGATGACGGCCAAGCATTTTGAGCAGAGTGGATTTACCAGAACCGTTGTGACCAATCAGACCGGTCACTTTCCCGGCAGGAAAGGTTAACGACAGCGGATGCAAAAGCGTGCGCCCGGGCACACGAAAGGAGATATTACGCAGTGCAAAAGTGGTATCGGAATGATTCGTGTATTCCTGCATAACAGCCAACTTGTGAAATGGGCACGGAAATCCGTGCCCCAAAAGAGAAATTAGAAACGGAAGGTTGCGGTTGCAACGACCTGACGTTCTGCGCCCCAGAAGCAGCCATAAGTGTTAAAGCAGCTGGCGACGTATTCACGCTCGAACAGGTTGTTAACATGCAGCGCCACCTTG
>OGGI01001680.1_pt1 | contig 14953 bp, 17 predicted proteins | sample 1571051 | NCBI WGS metagenome assembly OGGI01 (sample SAMEA2582075, study PRJEB24529) | metagenome | biome: Human gut stool | place: China | collected 2011 | reverse complement strand
GCCGCTGTCAAATTTTTCTGACATCGGCGGGGTTAATTTTTATTTATAAAAGTTTAATTTTCGGCGATGGCTTTAAGCTCGGCAATGGCTTTTGCGCTGTCTTCGGCTTTGAAAACAGCTGTGCCGGCAACACATACATCAACGCCTGCATCGGCTGCCTGTTTGATTGTCGATGTGCTGATTCCGCCGTCTGCCTCAATAAGAACATCAAGACCACGCTTTGCGCACTCTGCTTTGATTTCCTGTACCTTTGGCAGCATATCCGCCATAAAGCTCTGACCGCCAAATCCCGGCTCAACTGTCATAACGAGCACCATAAACAATTTGTCAAGGTAAGGGAAAACTGCGCTTGCCGGAGTGTTCGGTTTGATTACAAGACCGGGTTTTACACCGTTTTCTGTGATTTTATCAATGGTTTTGCTGATGTCGGAGTCGCTTTCTACATGGAAAGTGATAATGTCTGCGCCTGCTTTTGCAAAATCATCTATGTATTTGAGCGGTTCGGAAATCATAAGGTGCACATCAAAAGGCTTTTCTGTGTAACTTCTTACCGCTTTAATTACAGGTGCGCCAAAGGTGAGATTTGGCACAAAGTGGGCGTCCATAACATCGAGGTGCATATAATCCGCACCGCATTTATCCATTTTTTCAATTTCTTCTCCCATTTTTGCAAAGTCACAAGAGAGGAGTGAAGGAGCAATTTTCATTTTGCAAACTTCCTTTCATCAGGTTTTGTGTATAAGTGGAGCAACGAGTGTGGCAACGCCCCAGAACAGTGAATATATAAGTACCTCAAGTGTGCCGAGTACGCCAACTCCTGCATACAATGCAAGGGTGGCTGTGAGCAGTACACCGAGCACAACCGATATAAGCTGAATTACGATTGAAAGCGAAATGTTGCGCTTTATGTGCACACTTCCCGATACAGCCTTTAAGAAAGCCGAGGTCTTGCCGTTTGTGATAAGGTAAGCTCTTGAAGTTTCTTCAAAGGTTGACTTGCACTCCTTGAGCACTGTGCCGAGTCCTGTCGGGAGCACCTTTACTGTGCGGTAAAATACATTGTAAAGACTGCATATAAGGTCGTTTGTTATGTTGCAGTCTGTGGAGTGCACAAGTATGCTTATGCCGTTTGCCTCGGCTCTGTGCAGCTCAGGCATAAGAATTGAATCGGCTATGTAGTGGGTGACAAACATTGCAATAAGTCTGCCGGCACGAGCAACATATGTTACCTGCTTGCCGCTCTGAATGTACTTGTCCTCGTACTCAATGCTCGGAGTTTCAACGCTGTATTTTGTCATAAGCTCACGATTGCCCACGAGTATTCTCTCGCCGTTTACCCAGCCTACAAGTCCAAGCTCGTCCTCATAGAGAACGCTCTCAACCTCGGGCAGGTCGCCGTCGGTTTCATCTACAACCTTTTCAAATACCTTGGCTATCGGGTTTTGTGCCTCTTTTAAAATTGCAATTCCGCACAAAAGCGACTCATCTATGTTGTAGTCCTCAAAGGTTTTTATGCCGTCAAGGAATACCGAATCGGCAGGGAAAAGCTCGTTTGCATCTATCATAACTGCGGTGCTGTCGCAAAACTGCTTTACTGACGGATAACCCGAAAGCATTGCTCCTGTGGGCAACAGCTTTTTGCAAAGGTCATACATTGGAATGTTTACCGCAAGCAGAGTTGAAACAGGGATACATACCGCACATACAAGTGCAAATGCATTTACAGCACCCGAAAACGAACCGAAGAATATGCCGTAAAGCAGGGCAACAACAACGGCGATAACGGCTGTGGCAGGCGCTAACTTTGAGGCGAGGTCTTCGCTTGGGTCGGGCGCATAAGAGATTTTTAAGAAGTTTGACGGAAAACCTGTGCGGTGCTGATAAGCAATGATTGGTCGCTCAACGGCTGTGCCGCTCATCATTTGTGCTGCAACTGATTCGTTGTTGTATATCTTTGCGGCATATCGCTGGCCGTCGGCGGCGGTGAACTTAAAGTTTTCTTTAACTCTGAGCACCATAAGCAATTTGCCCAAGTTGTTTGCAAAGAACGCTGCCAAAACTATTACCGTATAGTAGTTTATGTCAAATGAGGTTACTCCGTACAGGCAGAAGAAAGATACTACCGTCTGTACCACCGAGGCAACCGCCGCAAGCGCTACGGCTGTGTCGGAATTTCCTTTGAAATGTGCAAGGGGCGTTAGTCCGCTCATAATTGCCACTCGGTTTACAAAGGTTGAAAAACCTATGAGCAAAAAGTTTATTACCGCATAGGCAACAGGCGCAAAAAATACTGCGTTGCATATTGCCTGCGGAAAAAGCCTTACAAGCACTGTAATTATTATGGATACAAGCGCAAGTCCGCCTGTGAGCATTGTTCTGCCAAAGAGCTTTTTTATGTTGAGGTTAATTTCCTGCATTATGCTCTTTTCGTCGTCTTCGCCCATATAGTCATCTACAACTTCGGTTTCCTTTACGGGCGTATCGTCATCGTTTGAGGTATCCTTTGAGAAAAATCCCACAAGGTTTGCCATTATCTTTTCCGACGCCGAGTGAAAATCAAGCGGCTCGGGTTCGTCATCTTCTTCTACAATTACGGTTCGCTGGGTGTCGGGCTTAATTACATGAGCTATAACTGACGGATTTTTTGACTTTATGTATTCCTCGTACTCATAGCCGACAACCTCCGAGAACTTGCCTGCCTTTACATTGAGGGTGTTTTCCTCGCCCTCTTTGCGGTAAACAGGCACTTTGGCTATTACCTTTTTGTGCTGTTTAACATCGGGTTCTTCGGTTTTGAAAAGCTCGTCAAACTGCCCCTGCGGTTCGTTTGGCGCTTTCGGCGGTTTGGTGTCATCGTCCGTAATGTCTATATCAATGGTATGTATGCTTTTTATATGGGTTTCGTTATCGTTGAACTGGTCTACATCGTCCAGAATATCCTGTGAAAATGTAGTACCCTCGGAATATTCGGGCGTGAGGGTTACGATTTCGTCCTCATCGTCCTCGGTTTCTGTGTTTTCGGTATCTTTAGCCGATGCACTGCTTTCAGTTTGAGTTTCTGTGCTTTCGGTTTCTTTGGCTTTCTCTTCTTTTTCTTCCTTTGCACTGTCGGCGGTTTTGTCTGCCGCAGCGTCTTGCTGTGACGGGTAGTCATCATCTGTGCCCTCAAGCACAAGCTCGGCTTGCAGGGTGGTGGCTGTTTTGTCACCTGAAATTTCGTTTTCGTTTACAGCCTTTTCTTTGTCCACATCAAGCGGATTGCTGTTTTCAAGCCTTGGCTTTTTATCGGCATTGCTGAAAATTTCGGCAACAGGCTGTTTTGCTCTGTATTTCTGAGCAGTAAGCTCCATTTTTTCCTGATCCAAGAGGTACTTTGATTCCTCTAAGATTTCATCAACCTCTCTGTCACGATCAATAAGCTTGCTGTCATCGTTGTTAAGATTATTCGGCAAATCTATCACTCCTTTAACAAAAAGCGTTTATCTGTCTTTCATTGCGCTATACATTATAATTCCTGCCGCAACAGATGCGTTGAGGGAATTTATTTGTCCTTTCATCGGCAAGGATACAATAACATCGCATTTCTCACGCACAAGTCGGGAAATACCCTTTCCCTCGTTGCCGATTACGATTGCGCACGCACCCGAAAAATTGCATTTCTGATAATCTGTGCCATTCATATCTGCACCGTACACCCACACACCCTTGCTCTTGAGGTCATCTATGAGTGCGGCAATATTGGTTACCCTTGCAACTCGCATATATTCTATTGCGCCTGCCGAGGCTTTGCCTACTGTGTAGGAAAGACCTGCACTGCGCCTTTTCGGAATAATTACACCGTGAACTCCGGCACATTCTGCGGTACGGATAATTGCGCCGAGGTTGTGTGGGTCTTCGATTTCGTCAAGAATTACGATAAACGGCGGCTCGTCCTTTTCTGCCGCATACGCAAGAATATCATCTACCGTTGAGTATTCTCTGACAGCGGCAAAGGCTACAATGCCCTGATGATTTTCGTTTCCGCTTACATAGTCGAGCTTTGTGCGGTCAACCTCTTTTACCAATATGCCCTTGTCTTTGGCTTTGGCAAGTATGCCCACAACAGCGCCGCTTTTTTCGCCCCTTGCCACAAGAATTTTGTCAATCGGTCTGCCGCTGCGGATTGCCTCGCTTACAGGGTTTCTGCCTGCTATAACATCAGACTTTACTTCTGTATCGTTGTTTCTGTTATTCATATAAAGCTTTCCTCGCTTTGTACTAATCTTTTTTTGAGTATCTGAGAGCATAAGTATGTCATTATACTTTCAGATACTCTTTCAATTATAACACATAATAAAATGTTTAGGAATAGTTTAGCGAAAAAAAGCTGTCGAGATATACTGCGCCTTTGTCAAAATTTTCGGGAATTATGCCGTAGAGTCCTGTGGCTCTGTCCATAAAAAGGTAATTGTGCATAGGGAACGGTGTGAGCGAGCAGTACATTACCACGAACAGCAAAAGCATAAAAAACGCAGGGTAAAACAGCACCTCACAGTTTGTATTGCCAACCGTAAGACGGTAAGAGATAAACAGCGCAAGGGTACAGCATATCAGCGCAGCGGTAAATTCGGGCAAAAAATGAGCCTGCGCACCTGTGAGCGAATACAAAAGACAGAGTGCGGCATAAGTCAGGCAAAAGCTCCATACCGAAACCGACTTTGCGACAACAAACTTGCGAAACGGCACTTTTACGCACAAAAGCTCAATGCCCGCCCACAAAAGGTACGGCAAAAGTAGGGTTTTTTCTACTTCCCATATGCTGTCGTTTACCGAGCCGAACATTACGCCTATGAGGGTGTGCCCGCTCAGTTCAAGGAGATTTTGCATAAAGACAGACATTATAACTATAAACAAAATTCCTGCTATTTCAAAATACATCAGCTTTTTCTGCATATAATCACCTCGTAAGAAAAATATATGCAAAAAAAACCTTGCTAATGAATTATCGGGGATTGCGTATTCTCAAAATTTTGCGAAAAAATTCTTTGCTGTTAAACGGAATGAGTGGGTAGAGGTAGCTTTTGTTTGAAAGTGTGCGGTTGGTGCATAGCAATACAAGATTTATTACAAATGCAATTATAAATCCCCATACATTAAATATATAGGTCAGCACAAGCAGGAGAATACGGCAAAATTTAAGCGAATAGCCAAGCTCAAAATTCGGCTGTGTAAAGTTTGCCACTGTGACGAGCGCCATATACAGGATTGCCTCCATTGACACCCAGCCGGAGTCAACGGCAAATTCCGACAAGGCTATTGCGCCTATGATGCTAAGCGGTGTGGTAAGGCTGTTTGGCGTGTTGAGTGCGGCAAGGCGCAGTCCGTCTATGCCAACCTCCATAAGAATAAGCTGCCAGAATACGGGGATATTCTGCGGCTCGCTCAGCAAGACAAAGCGGAAAAAATCGGGACAGTAGTCGGGATTTTGTATGGCGAGCAGCCACAAGGGGGTAATCAGCACTGTGATTATTGTGATAAAGTATCGTGCGAGTTTTAGGTATGTGCCTGTGACAGGCGGAAAGTAATAATCGTCCGCCTCCTCGAGCACATCAAAAATAGAGGTTGGCAAAAGCAGGGCAGAGGGAGCATTGTCTACAAGAATAACAATGTTGCCGTCAAGAATGGCAGAGGCTGTGGTGTCGGGTCGTTCGGTATGCTTAACCTTTGGAAAAGGGTTGTACCATAAATTTTTGTAGAGTGCCTCTACAAGGCTTTGCTGATTCATTGTAAGCGATGGAACATCAATGGCTTTTAAGCGTTTGTCGAGATTTGCAAGGAGCTTTTTGTCAACCTTGTTTTCCATATATATAACGGCAACATCTGTGTGCGACTGTGTGCCCACCGAGTAGGCTTTTACCGTAAGGTTTGTGTCACGGATTCGCCTGCGGATAAGCGCTGTGTTGTTTATGAGGGTTTCCACAAAGCCGTCACGACTGCCACGCAAAACCTTGTCATTGTCGGGTTCGCTTGTACTTCGCTGTGGGTATGTTCGGGTGTCAAGCAGGATAACCTCGGTAAAGCCCTCTACAATAAGGGCGGAAATACCGCTCAGCACATCTGTGCATACCTTTTTAAGCTCTGCGGATACCTCCACCTCCACATACGGAACGGCTGACTGCGAAAAGTAGAGTGCGGATTTAAAATTTTCGTCCTTTACATTTTTATAAAAAAACTCAAGTATTTTTTCGGTAATATCGTCCTTTAAAAGTCCGTCAATAAAGAACATAGTTGCTCGGCGGTTTGCAATTACCAACTCACGCTTTACAAGGTCAAAGCTCTGTTCACTGCGAAGTGCATCGGACAGGACTTGTAGGTTTGTGTTGTAATCGGTTGTAAACATATTTCCTCCGTATTTATTAAAATGATTGTTCAAGGATTAGCTTTTAACATTTTATTGAAAATATGTTAAAAGATCAGAGAAATATATCGCTTGAATTTAATGCTTTTAAATTAAGGTCGGTTTTATGCTTGAATAAAAATTATTGATTGTTAAGGCGGACTTTTGCGGAAAAGGCGGGATTTTAAAAAATTTTTAAATTATTTTTTTGAAAAATTAGCCTAATTAGTGCAATTTTTGAAGTTTTTGTATGTATAGGTGAAAGGCAGTTTTAAATTTGCTTTTCAAACGGAGGTGTTTATGGAAAGAAACTCAAAAGGACTGACAGCCAAAGAAAAAACCTTTTGCAACTGCTTTGTAAGCTGTGGCAGTGCAGACGAGGCGGCATACAATGCAGGCTTTGTTAAAAATCCGAAAAGAAGCGGCGAGGAGCTTTTGTGCAGAGATGATATTGCCAATGAAATAAAAAGGCTCGGCAAGTGCCGCACAAGCTCATTGTCGGAAATTGCAACTGTGGGTTACAGACGGCTTGCATTCGGCAAAATCTCGGACGCTGTGTCGCTTTTATATATGGAAAATCCGTCAAGGGAACAGCTTGAGCATATGGACTTGTTTTTGGTGTCGGAAATAAAAAGACCAAAGGACGGTTCAATGGAAATTAAATTTTTTGACAGGCTCAAGGCGCTTGAAAAGCTGACGGGAGACAGTGAAAAAGAGGACAGGGCAACACCGTTTTATGACGCAATCACAAAGGGCGCAGAGGCGCTGAGAAGTGACAATGATGAGGGTTGATACTTTTTCAAAGCAGCAGCTAAAGGTGCTTTCGTGGTGGTGCAGGGAGAGTGTTTACAGGAACAAAGACGCAATTATCTGTGACGGCGCTGTGCGGTCGGGCAAAACTTTTTGTATGAGCATTTCGTTTTTTGCGTGGAGCTTTTACCGCTTTGCAAATTCGGATTTTGCCCTTTGCGGAAAGACTATTCGTTCTCTGCGCAGAAATATGGTAACGCCGATTATCCCTGTGCTTAAAAGCCTCGGCTTTGAGTGCAGTGAGCAAATTTCAAAAAATCTGCTTACTGTGCGCTATGGTGACATTGAAAACAGGTTTTACCTTTTCGGCGGCAAGGACGAGTCCTCGGCATCGCTTATTCAGGGTATGACATTGTGCGGTGTGCTGTTTGACGAGGTGGCGCTTATGCCCCGTTCGTTTGTGGAGCAGGCGCTTGCGAGATGTTCGGTAAACGGTTCAAAGTTTTGGTTTAACTGCAATCCCGAGTATCCACGCCATTGGTTTTACACCGAGTGGATACAAAAGGCAAAGAGCAAAAATGCGCTGTACCTGCACTTTACAATGGAGGACAATCCATCGCTTTCAAAGGAGGTGCGCCAAAGGTACGAGGGGTTGTATTCGGGTGTGTTTTATCAGCGGTTTGTGCTTGGCAGATGGGTTGCTGTACATGGCGCAGTGTATCCGTTTATGGACGATGAAAAAATGTACTGCGAGGTGCCCGATTTTAGCTTTGACGATTTTGCGGTTTCTTGCGATTACGGCACTGTGAATCCTGCATCGTTTGGTTTGTGGGGTGAGAAAAACGGAGTGTGGTACAGAATAAAGGAGTATTATTTTGACTCTCGCAAGGAGGGGTTTCAGCGGACAGACGAGGAGCATTACGCAAAACTTGGGGAGCTTGTGGGGAACAGAAAAATAAGCAGGGTAGTGGTTGATCCCTCTGCCGCAAGTTTTATTGAGGTGATTCGCAGACATAAGAAATTTAATGTTATTCCTGCCGAAAACAATGTTGTAAACGGCATAAGACTTGTAAGTCAGGCGCTAAAGGACGGCAGAATAAAAATATGTTACCCATGCAAGGACGCAAGGCGAGAATTTTCGCTTTACAGGTGGGATACAAAAAACGGCGCAGATGTGCCGATAAAGGAGAATGACCATTCTATGGACGATATAAGATATTTTACGGCATCAATATCGGCAGGCAAAAGGAGCTTTTCGGTATTTGCACTTAAACGATAGGAGGTGGAGGCTTAGTTGTTTTTACGCAGGAAAAAAGAAAACAGGGGTGCGGCTGTGCAAACCGCACCGAGAAAAATAAATTCGTCACTTGCTATGCTTTCGGATGTAAGCTCTACGGCGGTGGAGCGTGAGTTATACCGTAATTTGAGAAAATCCGTGCCTGTGATTGATGCGGCAATTTGCAAGCTGATACGCTTGCTCGGCACTTTTAAGGTAAAGGCTAAAAACAGCCGCTGTCAGCAAATTATTGATGACTTTATGCGCAATGTGCGCACAAACGGAACGGGTATGGGCATTAACGGCTTTGTGTTTTCGTATATGGAGTCACTGCTTACATATGGCGAGGCTGTGGGCGAAATGGTGCTTTCTCGTGACGGAAAGAGGATTGCCGCCCTTTACAATGCAAGCGTTGAAGATGTTGAGATAAGGGAAGGCAGTTCTCCGCTTGACCTTGTGATTTGCACTAGGGGTGACGGAGTGCTCACACCTGTGAAGTATTCGGAACTTGTGTTTGCCACCCTTTTAAATCCCGAACCGGGTACGGTAAGAGGCAGTTCGCTTTTAAAGGGATTGCCGTTTGTAAGCTCTGTGCTTTTAAAAATTTTTGAGTCAATTAAAACCAACTGGGAAAGGGTAGGCAATGTGCGATTTGCCGTTACCTGCAAGCCGTCTGACAACGCAGTATTTACCGAGGACAGCGCAAGGATGATTGCCGATGAATGGAGCAAGGCTATGCGAAGTGAAAGCGTGTGCGACTTTGTGTCGGTGGGCGATGTGTCGGTAAAGGTGATTGGTGCGGAAAATCAAATTCCCGACTGTGATGTGCCTATAAAGCATTTGCTTGAGCAAATTGTGGCAAAACTCGGCTTACCGCCGTTCTTGCTCGGATTTTCGTGGTCGAGCACCGAAAGAATGAGCGAACAGCAGGCGGATATCCTGACGAGTGAGCTTGAGTATTACAGAACCCTGCTTAACCCGATTATAACAAAGATTATAAGAGCTGTGCTAAGGCTTGAGGGTTATACCGACAGCTTTGAGGTTGAGTGGGACGATATAAATATGCAGGACGCTGTTCAGCTTTCAAATGCAAGACTTAACAATGCAAGGGCAGAACAGATTGAATTTGAAATAGGTAAGGTGAAAAATGACAGAACAGATTAAAAAGGAAATGAGCGCAGTGACCGACAACAACGCAGCTGCCGTTACCGATGATGAAATGGCACTTATCAATGCGTACTCACGCCGAACGCTTACAAAGGACGAGGTTTATGTATTTGGAGTGGTGCTTTGCGACAATGACATTGACAGAGATAACGAGCGCTTTACTGTGGAGTCGCTTTTTGAGCTTGAAAAGCTCTTTGTGGGCAAGACGGGTATTTTTGACCACTCGCCTACCGCCAAAAATCAGACGGCAAGAATTTTTGCCTGCTCTGTAGAAAGCAGTGACGGCAGAAAAACCGCAAACGGAGATGACTACTTCAGGCTTACCGCAAGGGCATATATTCCGAAAACCAAAGGAAATGAGGAGATTATACAGGCGATTGACAGCGGTATTTTAAAGGAAGTGAGCATCGGCTGTGCGGCAGGTGAAGTAAGGTGCGGCATATGCGGTGAAAATATAAATCACTGCGCACATATTAAGGGTGAAACCTACGGCGGCAAGCTGTGCTGTGGTGAGCTTACAAATATTTATGACGCTTACGAGTGGAGCTTTGTGGCTGTGCCTGCGCAGAGAAACGCAGGAGTTACAAAAAATTTTAAGGGAAAGGAAATGAAGATGGAGGAAATTTTAAAGAGCATTTACACCAAAAGGGAAATTAACCTCAGCGGTGATGACTGCAAAAAACTTTGCTCATACATAGACGAGCTTAAAAAAAGTGCGGCTGACGGAGCGTACTACCGCAACAGCCTTACCTCGGAGGTGCTCAGATTATCGGCGGTTGTTCAGCCCGATATTTCAAGAGAAACCATGGAGAGTGTGGCAAAGGGTATGAGCGTTGTTCAGCTCAAGGAATTTAAAAACGCTTTTGAAAAGAGGGCAGACAGCATTTTGCCGTCGGTTCCCCAGCTTTACAAACAGAAGAACGATATTACAGCCGATTCAAACGGCAATTTTAAAATATAACGGAGGTTTTAATTATGAATGTAAATTTTAACGGTTATGACGAAAATGTGCTTACTTTTGAAGCAAGCACCAATCTTAAAGCAGCGGGTGTTCCTGTAAAAATCACTGATGACGGCAAGGTAGCGGCTTGCACAAGCGGCGATGTATTCTGCGGTATTTGCCTTTCATTGAGAGACGGTTATGCAACGGTTCAGCTTAAGGGCTATGTTACCATGCCCGCCAAATCAAAAATCACAGTGGGTTACAAGAAACTTGCTGCGGGCGAGGGTTCTGCAGTGGCATCATCAACAACAGGCAGAGAGTATCTTGTGTTAAATTCAACAGCTGACTCGGTTGGCTTTATTCTTTAAGGAGGTAATTAATTATGGCAAATTTTGAAAACTTAACTATTGAAAAGGGTATGTATCAGGCAAAGGGAAAAACACTTACAGATGTGCTCGAAACACTTGACCCGTCGGAAAATTACAAGGGTACTCCGCTCGGCGGACTTGACGCTTTTTCAAGACAGCTCAAGCGCTTTGACATTAAGGTGAGCGGTGCAGGCAGTGACTGCGTTGAAAAGTTCTTTCAGTCATCTGATTCCTCGGCGCTTTTCCCTGAATATGTAAGTCGTGCGGTAAGACAGGGTATGGAGAGGGCAGACATTCTCCCTCAGCTTGTGGCAACCGTTACAAATATTGACGGTATGGATTACAGAAGCATTGAGTCGGATATGACAGACGATGACAAAACCTTAAAGCCTGTCGGCGAGGGAGCTGTTATTCCGCAGACAAAAATTAAGACGAGAGAAAACCTTGTAAAGCTCCATAAGCGTGGCAGAATGTTGGTTGCATCATACGAGGCGGTGAGATTTCAGCGCATTGACTTGTTTACCGTTACATTAAGACGAATCGGCGAATACATTGCGAGAGCTCAGCTCAAGGACGCTATTGATGTGCTTGTAAACGGTGACGGCAACGCAAACCCTGCCAAAAATATTGCGTGCTCGGCAAGTGGTTCACTTACATATGACGACCTCTTAAAGTTGTGGTCGCAGCTTTCGCCTTATGAGCTTAACACCATTATTGCACCGACCGAGGCGATGCAGAAGCTGCTTTCTATGAGCGAGATGAAAGACGCTAACGCAGGTCTTGATTTTCAGGCAAGCGGTAGAATGATTACCCCTTTGGGCGCATCTTTACTCCACGCACCCGAAATGACAGGCAAAAAGATTATTGGCCTTGATAAAAACTGCGCACTCGAAATGGTGCAGGCAGGTACTGTCAATACCGACTATGACAAGCTCATTGACCGTCAGCTTGAGCGTGCCGCAATCACCTGCACCGCAGGCTTTTCTAAGATTTTTGCGGAGTCTGTAAAGACATTGTCTTACTGATGAGGTGGTAATTTGAATACTGGCAGTATTGTAGAAAAGTTTGAACTGCTTTCGGGAACAGAAAGCGGCGACTCGCTTAAATGGCGGAGCATTATTGATGACGCCTGTGCCTATGTGTATTCAAGAATTACCAAAAAGCAATTAACCTATAACGATGAGCGCAGACTTGAGCTTTTGTGTGCTGTGTATGCTTACAGACTGTATGCAATGTGCGGCAAAAGCGAGGCTACTTCCTTTAAGGCAGGAGATGTTACTGTGACATCTCCTGCCAACGAGGCAGAAAGAGCTGAAAAACTGTGGCAGGACCAGCTTATAAAATGCTCGGATTTGGTAAGGAAAGAGGGATTTTTGCTTAGGAGAGTGGTAATTTGAAAATATACGGCAAAATAGGCAGGCTTATTGACCGATACGGTATGGACATTACGGTTGACAATGCTAAGGCAAGGGCATTTATACAGCCGATAAGATACAACAGAAAGTATTACGGACTTACCGAGCGCAAGGTTGCAGGCGGTGTTACAAATGAAAGATTTTTGTATATCGGCAAACCTGAAACAAGGCTTTTTTGCGACAAAAGTGTAATAGAAACCGCAGACGGTAAATATATTGTTAGGAGATGCGATATTTATCGTATGAGCGGGCGTGGCGTATATACATATGCTGTGCTTGCTCCTTGCGGTGAGGTATTGGAGGATGAGTATGAATCAGATAACTACACAACTTAACCGAATTATTGCAAGGCTTAAGCTAAACGAAAAGCTGTCAAAGGTTAAGTTTATCAGAGAGCATGGCAACCATAGTGCAGAGGTAAATTTAACAGAATTTCTTGCTGTGGTTGCCGTAACCGATACTTCGCTTTCAAAAAAGTTTGTGGGGGACTATCTTTCTCCCACTGTGAAGGGCGAGCGCTTTGTGGCAAAGGTGCAGATATTTGTTTATGCCCCGTCAAGTGAAAACGGAAACGGTCTTTCTGAGGTTACCTGCGAGATTTTGCAGGGACTTAAAAAGGCAGATACCGAAAAGATAATTTATGATACTTCGGTATCGGCTATTGACTTTGACAACGATATGAACGCAATTTACAGAAAGGTTGAATTTACCATGGAATTTTGCTTGTGCGAGGAGGTTTAGCTTTGAGGGAATTTTTAAAGGGAGAGGATATTACCGTGCTTAAAAACGGCAATATCCTCGGAGGAATAATAAGCGTGGAAACTCAGAAAAACAGCACTGTTTATGGGGTAAAACAGTATTTGAGCGACGATGTGTGCTGTTCGCATACAAAGGACGGCTACACCGTTACCATTGAAATGAATGTACCGAGCAGGGACGGATTTTTAAAGGAAAGCAGAATGAACAGCATTGAGGTGAGAAGTGAGGCAGGGAGTGAAATTTATAAAAACTGCACTGTAAAAAGCGCTTGGAGCAGGCATAGCGCAGGTGATTTTTCTATACTGAAAATGGTGCTGAGCTGTGAGAAAAGAGAGGTTACATAATGGAGTATAAAGAGAACGATTTGGTGCTTGATGTGGGACAGGCTGAAAGCATAAGCGAGGAGATTGAAAGAGAGAGCAGACGATACAGTTACGGATTTACCGAGGAAGACGAGGCAAGGAAAAGATGACGCTTGTACCGATGAGATTTAAAAATTATGAATGGCGATACAATCCTGAGGAGATTAGCTTTGAGTGCGAAAAGAATGTGCGAGAACTTGACTCGCCAAAGGGTACGGCATATGTGCAGAACCTCGGCAGAAAAAACAGACTGATAAAGGGCAAGGGTCAGCTTTGCGGTGAGGATTGTCACGAGCAGTTTGAAAAATTGTGGGAAGTGTTTGCAGAGGGTACGGTCGGCGTACTTGCCCTGCCGTTTATAAAGCCTGTGTATGCGGTGTTTGAAAAACTGACGGTAATAGGCGAGCCTGTGCCCGATATGCTTACATACAGCTTTGTGTTCAGAGAAACTATGGAGAGCGAAAGGGCGGAAATTCAGACTCGGTGCATTGCAGGGAAAAATGAGTGCCTGTGGGATATTTCATACAGAACAAGGTTGGAAGTTGAAACGCTTTTAAATCTTAACCCTTGGATTAAACAGGCGGACGAGCAGTTGCAGGAGGGCAGGGTGATAAGACTTTGCTGAGCTTTAGGATAACTACAAAGCAGGGCGAAATGCTTTTGCCGTCACCTATTGCTGTGGTGTATAACAGCGAATTTTCTGTGCCAGCCGATGATGTAACGCTTGAGATTCCGTATGTTAAAGGATGCGAGGACGGAGATTTTCTTTTAGGCTATGAAAACTCAAGCCTTGTGTTCAAGGGGCAGATTGACGAGATTGTCACTTTGAAAAGCTCAAATAAAATCACTGTAAAAATTATCGCACGAAGTATGGCAGGCATTTTGCTCGACAACGAGGCAGAGCCCTGCATTTATTTTAATGCGTCATCATCTGTGATTTTTGAAAGGCATTTAAAGCCGTTTGGCTTTGCTGATTTTGAGGGCGACAACGAGCCGTATTTTGGATATTTAAAAATCAGCAAGGGTATGAGCCAGTGGCAGGTTTTTGAAAATTACTGTGTGAATAAATACGGCAGGAGTCCGAGAATTACAGGCGACGGCAGGGTATTGCTCAACGGAATTTCAGACAAAGAGGTGCTGTGCTTTGGTAAAAACGAAAGCTATGACTACACCTCGGCAGAAAAGAAGATAAAGCGCTACAAGGTGATTTCTGAGGTAAGGCTAAAGGTTGTGCAGGGCAACAGATACGGCAGTGCAATAAAAAACAGCCTTGCAGATACAAGACTTGTACGCAGAAGATATGTGGACGCACTCAACGGCGGCGGCTCCGTGGGTACGGCGGACAGAATTATAAAAAAGAGCAATGAAAATGCCTTTGAGGTTGTGCTTACCTGCCCGTACAGGCTGATGTGCGAGATCGGCAGAAAAGCCAAGCTGAGGGATGAAACATTGGGGAGCTTTGACGGACTGTATGTGCATAAGTTGAGATACACTTCGGACAGTTCGGGCGAAAAAACGGGTATTACACTTAAAAAGG
>OGGI01001627.1_pt1 | contig 15391 bp, 12 predicted proteins | sample 1571051 | NCBI WGS metagenome assembly OGGI01 (sample SAMEA2582075, study PRJEB24529) | metagenome | biome: Human gut stool | place: China | collected 2011 | reverse complement strand
TAATTAAAGTACACGGGAAATGCGTCAATCACCATCCCGGCACCCACCGCCATGGGATCATATTTCGCCTCATATCCCGTGTCACGCTGCCAGGCATCCAGCCTTGAGGTAAAAATATCTTCCGACGGCAGATAAGCAAATCCAAAGGGTTCCGCCAGTTCATTGAGCAGCCGCACCCGTTCCCCGGGAGTCAATGCAAGAACTTTTTTCTTCGCCCGCACTCTGTGCACTACTGCCAGGATCAGCAGCGCCGCAAATAGTACCAGAAAGGCGATGCACAAGAGGCACCGCCCGTTTGCAAAGCACATCAGCGCGCCAGAAGTCCTCTTGCGAGATAATCAGCGAGTTCCAGCACCAGATCACTTAAATCCCGGAAGGTATCAATGCTCTGGTCATACTCACCGTTCATCTGATGTTCTATAATCTCGCGCGTCATATCCAGATAGTTCAACAGAAGATTCCTCGTCTCTTTTCCTGCAAAGTAGGGATTCTGGTCAGCGAGAAGTGTTGCGATCTGATTCGCATTAGCATACCACTCCCGGATCTGCTGTTCATAATTCTCCTTATCCCCGGATTTTAACGTGCGGATGATCTGCCCCGTCATCTCCACATGTTCCACGAGCAGATTGCGCAGCTGTCTTGTGACAGCTACCGGCAGCCGCTCTGCAAAAACATCCGTGATTGCATCTGCAGTTTCCAACAGGCGTCCCTCCACTGCATACTGCTCTTTTGCATCTGCCCCGGAATCCACACTCATCATATACATCCGTGTCCAGTAGATCAGTTCCAGCCACGCCAGACGCATTGTCTCAAACAGCTGATTCACCGAATTCTGCATCTCTCCCGCTGTCTGATTTCCGCCCGGGCGCTGTCCACCCGGAATCACCACTCCGATACCGATGTTTCCGCCCACGCCGGCATTACTGGTATTTCCACCATTTCCAGCATTACCGGTGTTCCCGGTGCTTCCGCTGTTTCCCGTGTTCCCGGTGTTTGCGCTGCCTCCCTGGGGCGGTACGTAGCTTTCCCCCGGGCAGACATAGAGCTTCATTCCTACCTGCAGGTTGTAGGGGTTTACCCCCGGATTTCCGAGTATCAGTTCCGTGACGGTTGTGTGGTACTGTCTCGCAAGGCGATACAGTGAATCCCCCTCCTGCACGGTGTGTACCATTCTATTCTGACAATACATAAAGATTCCACTTCTTTGTTTTCTCTCTTTATCTTATGTCAGATATAAGATCCTGGTGCATAATGATCTGCATATAGGGCAGGCAGACCGCATGCTACATAATTCCTGCAAATACCGGTGCCAGCACAACTGTCAGAAGTCCCGCAACCGCAATGGCAAGACTGCTCATCGCACCTTCGATCTCTCCTATCTCCATCGCCTTGACTGTACCAACCGCATGGGATGACGCTCCGATTGCAATTCCCTTTGCCACCGGCTCCTCAATCTTAAATATACGGCAGACCGTCTCCGCCAGCATATTGCCAATCACTCCGGTAATAATAATCACTGCAACCGTGATGGTCACATAACCGCCAAGCTCCTCCGATATTCCCATGCCGATCGCGGTCGTGATGGATTTCGGCAGAAGCGTCACATACTGCTCATGATCAAAATGAAACAACAGTGCCAGTACAAGCACACACACAAGACTCGTAATCACACCGGAGATCAATCCAAGCACGATTGCCTTGGAATGTTTTTTCAAAAGCTCCACCTGCTCGTAGAGCGGGATCGCCAGACAGACCGTTGCCGGCGTCAGAAGATAGCTCAGATATTTTGCTCCCGCGTTATAACTCTCGTAAGGAATATCAAACGCGACCAGAAAAATGATCACCGCGACGATCGAAATTAAAAGTGGATTACATATCGGCCACTTCAGCTTCTTTTTCAAAAATACTCCCAGTTCATAGGTCAATACGCTGATTGCCACACCGAAAAATACAGACTGATTTAAAAATTCCTTCATTGTTTTATGCCTTTCTGTTTCTGCGAATTACAAACTGTGTCACTCTTCCCGAAATCACCATAACCACAATCGTGGATACAAACATGATCACAACCACCTGCACACAGATCGGCTTTAAAGCGCTCCAGGACTCGACCAGCCCCGCCCCCGCCGGAATAAACATCACCGGCATGATCTCTATCAAAAATTTCCCTGCATCTTCCACTGCAGAGAGTTTTATTATTCCAAGCTCCAGTGCCGCAAACAACAATACCAGTCCATAGATGCTTGCCGGTACCGGAAGTGGAAGCAATGCCTTTAATCCTTCTCCAAGAAATGAAAAAAGTAAAATAATCAAAAATTGTCTCAAATGCTTCATCCTGCCGTCTCCTCTCATCGGAACTTATTATAGCAACAGTATCACAACTTTTACATCGACATTCCGACGAAATGCATGCCTTTCTTTTTCTATTTACAGTGCAACTTTCTAGTTCTTACTGCCTATATACTCCGCAAGTGTATCCAGAATCACCTGCGGTTCGATCGGCTTTGCAAGATGAGCGTTCATCCCGGCCGCCAACGACTGGCTGACATCTTCCTCATAGGCATTGGCCGTCATGGCAATTATGGGCACAGTCTGTGCATCCGTCCGGCTCATTGCCCGGATCTGTCTGGCTGCCTCCAGTCCGCTCATCACCGGCATCCGGATATCCATCACGATTGCGTCAAAATATCCCTCCGGATTCTGCTCCACCATTTCCACCGCTCTTTTTCCATTTTCCGCATGTTCCACAATAATTCCCTTTGATTCCAGAATACGTCTGGCCACAAAAGTATTGATCTCATTGTCCTCTGCCAGAAGCACCCGTCTGCCTTCCAGGTTCTGTTTTGCCATGACTGCCTGTGGCATTTTTTCCGGAGCATCGACGCCCGAGATCGCAAGCGGCAGATCGAGGATTACCCCCGTACCCTCTCCTAATTTACTGTGAATTTCAATCGTGCCGTGCATCATGACCACCAGTTTCTTTACGATCGCAAGTCCAAGACCGGTTCCCTGCCATTGCAGGGCAAGCGTGCGGTTACCCTCCTGCGAAAACGGTTCAAACGCATGCTCCAGGAATTCCTCACTCATACCGATTCCACTATCCCGCACCGTAAAACGCACCCATTCAACGTTTCCTTCCGTGCGGAGCCTTTCGGTCAGAAGCCACACATTTCCGCCCTCTGGCGTGTATTTTGCTGCATTGGACAGCAGATTGAAGAAAATCTGCTTGAACCGCACCGCATCCGTGTATATCATTTCTTCCATATGCTGCAGATCACACTGGAACGTAATGTTTTTCTGCTCCATCAGCGGGCCGATCGTGGTATTGATTGCCGTTCCAAACGTCTTTCTGCTCATCTGCTCCGACTTCAGGTTCAGATTGCCGCTCTCTATACGTGAAATATCCAGCATATCATTGATCAGTCCGAGAAGAAACTCACTTGAGGATTTAATCTTATCCAGATATCCGCAGATCGTGTCATCCTGACATTCCTGCCTTGCAACGGATGTCATGCCGATAATCGCATTCATAGGTGTCCGGATGTCATGACTCATATGGGCCAGGAATTCACTCTTGGCGCAATTCGCCCGCTCTGTTTCCTCAATTGCCCGCTCCAGACGTTCCTGCTTTTTCTTCTCCTCCGTTACGATGTCCTCGATGTCCACACAGCTTTTGAATACCGTCCCCATCTGCTTATCCATATAGGTATAACGGATCATTTTACGCCGCACTGAACCGTCAGACTCTCTCACATCAATTTCCTGTATGTAAAGCGGCTCCGCCTCAAGGTTACGCCGGATTTCCTCTGTCTGCATTGCCCGGATGTGTGCTTCCAGCTGATCCGTCACTGCGACTCTTGTAAGATAATCACGGATATCCGCATCGTAGTCTGTTCCTCTGGCACTCGGACACATGGAACTTTTTTCCTGCGCCATAATCTCGAAATGACCATTCTGCAAACAGATGTATTCCACATAATCATAGTCGAACTCAATGATCAGCTGCATCATACGGTCACGGTTTTTCTCATGCGTGACATCCCAGTTATTGTAAAAGGCAAACAAATCTCCCGTATCCAGCTGCGGTACAATCCTTACGTCCACACGCACCCAGATAATGTCGTCCGTGTCCCGCCTCTTTGCCCAGTAGTAACGCGATATCATTTCCTCTCCCTGCCAGTAGGCTTCCATCAATGCCTCTGGCTGTAGATCCGCATACGTCTCCCCGGTCATATGAATTTCCGAGAAAATCTTTTCAATGCGCTTCCGGTAGTCTGCTTCCTCACGCAATTCTTCGGTAAAATCCCCCAGACCGTTGTATTTGACGGATTCCACATAACGCTGCGTGAGATTAACGCGGCTGGTTCCAATATTCTCATCTGTCCCTTTCTGATCCAATCCTCTGTCGATTATCATACTTCCATCTCCTGCCATACATTATCCGCAGTTTATTTTAACCCTGCCTGACCGGCCATCGCTCTTCTCTCCTCATACTGTTCATAGAAGTCCTGCTCCGGTTCATATGGTTTTATAAAAAACAGATTTAACAAAAACATGTTGATCGTCTTTGCCTCCTGTTCACCAATTCCGTCTTTCACCTGCTTCTCCAGCTGCTTCCGCAGGCCATGCCAGTCCATCAGAAACCGTTCGTATTGTTCCATCTGCGGAGTATCGAGCCATTTTCCAACCTTCACTTTGCTGCGCCCGGGCTTCTGACAGGCATCCATCTGCAGAAAGTAGCGGATTCTGCCTTCCTCATAGATTCTGCCAAGTGGAAATACACGACACAACCCGGGACGCATTGCGTGGATCCTGCATCTTCCCTGTTCATTCAAGAACACACACTGCTCTTTTTCTCCGTCCATCCTCAGGTTCGGAAGAATCACGCCGTCCACTACCTGCAGCTCTATCGTATCGACCAGCAGCTGCTCAAAATTTTTCCCGGTCACGGTCGTCAGACGCCATATATCACAGGGATCAAGCACAATGGATGTCCCCATTTTCTCACAGCAGGCATGACATCCCGCGCAGTCTCCGCACGCCGCCCGAACCATATCATTGCAGCCATATATTTTTCCATCTGATATTTCCTGCAGATCCCGTAACATTGTAATCTCCTCATTTCTTTTTTCTGTGTCTATTTTAACTGTTTTTTGCAAAAGAAGCAATAAACTCACATAGCCTATAGAGTAAAAAAAGAAACCGCCACAAAAGTGACGGCTTCTTAAATCCTGATTTTATAATATCTGTTCTATGCTTTATGCAGCAGCTTTCTCAGAATCATTGTCTTTCATGACAAGCTTTAAGAGAATCGGGGTGATCAGCGTCGTTACAATAACAACGAGAACGATCGGTGCAAACAGGACATCGTCTAACATACCGCTTGCATATCCCTTCTGTGCCACAATCAGTGCAACCTCACCACGGGAAATCATACCGATACCGACCTGGAACGCTTCCTTTCCGGTACATCCGCATATCTTTGCACCCAGTCCGCATCCGACAACCTTGCTTAAGATGGCGATAACAAGCAGAATGATTGCGAAGATCCAGATGCTGGCATCCATTCCGCCGAGTGTTACCTTAAGACCTACACTGGCAAAGAATACCGGTGAGAAAATCAGGTAAGACGGGATCTCGCATCTTCTTGCAACATACGGTCCAACTTTCATCGTGCAGAGCATCAGTCCTGCGAAGTAAGCACCGGTAATATCTGCAATACCGAAGTATTCCTCTGAGATATAGGAAAGAATGAAGCAGAGCGCTACACAGATGATAGCGGTTCTTCTCTTCTCATCCTGCTCTTCCACAAATACCTTTAACTTTGTAAGCACGAAGATCAATACTGCAATAAATACGAAATACAGTACAATCTTTAACACAACTGTGATCGGGCTTACGCTGGTATCCTTTAAGCTGGTTACGATTGTGAGTACGATAATACCGATGATATCATCGATAACAGCTGCGCCAAGAATTGTCGTTCCGACTTTTCCTTTCAGCTTGCCCATCTCACGCAGCGTCTCAACAGTGATACTTACAGATGTTGCTGTCAGTACAACACCGACGAACACTGCCTTTAACACCTCATCGTAATCGCTGAAGTCTGTGTGGAAGAAAAATGCATACCCCAGGAATCCGCCAATCAACGGAACAATCACACCGATCAATGCTGTTACGAAAGATGCCACACCATTTTTCTTAAGTTCGGACAGATCCGTCTCCAGTCCTGCGTTAAACATCAGGAGGATAACACCAATCTCTGCCATCTGTTCAAGAAAGACGCCGGTATCTCCGGTTAATGTGATCAAGTTCAGACAGGACGGTCCTAAGATCACACCTGCAACTAATGCACCGACAACCGCCGGCATATGAATCTTACGGGTAAATAAACCCAGAATCTTGGTTGAGATCATAATGATCGCCAAGAACAGTAAAAATGAATACGATTCCATATCTATACTCCCTTTCTGTCAATAAATTATTAAATATGTATAAAGTATTCTTATAGCATAGCTATTCTAACGCTTTATCTTACAAAATGTAAGTGGCGTTTTTCAAGAAAAAACATCAAAATAATAACGTTTTTTGGGAATTTTCAACAGATTTTCGGGGGATTTTATAGAAGATTTCGTTCGCATGGAATATATATTTCATTATTGTGTGTCCACAATTTCAACTACTTTACCTTTGCTTCTTCGACATATCTGTCTCATGTGCAAAACTCTTGATATTGATAAATGTACCAACAAAACCGAGTCACATCAAAGCTATTATTTCATCCTCTTTATTGCGTAGTGAAGGGTGTTGGTTCTTTTAGTGTTTTTCGCTGTCTCGAAGATGTAATAGTTGCGACTCTGGCGAGGAATGACAGATGCAAACGTGCTTTCTCCGTAGAGTGCGAATCACAACCATGTTGTCCCCTTCTATATTAGCGATACTTCAGCCCACGCTCCCTTCACAGCGAGTGACTTTGCAATGTGGTCGAGGCAGAAACTGCGTATACACTTCAATCCGTCCTCCTCTCACAGGGAGCGACGAATACTCACAAATCATATAACCGTACATTAAGAATTTCAATCCACGCTCCCCTCACAGGGAGCGACGTGTCCCGCGCCGTGGTTGGTGCGAACCGATACCGCATTTCAATCCACGCTCCCCTCACAGGGAGCGACGAATACTCACAAATCATATAACCGTACATTAAGAATTTCGATCCACGCTCCCCTCACAGGGAGCGACGGGATGTCGATCCTATGTGGGCGCGGTTTATCGGCATTTCAATCCACGCTCCCCTCACAGGGAGCGACACAGTTTTGCAAAAAAAATCATATAAATCTTTAATTTCAATCCACGCTCCCCTCACAGGGAGCGACGGGATGTCGATCCTATGTGGGCGCGGTTTATCGGCATTTCAATCCACGCTCCCCTCACAGGGAGCGACCGGCGCTTCGTGGCAAGGTTCGCGACGCAAAATCATTTCAATCCACGCTCCTCTCACAGGGAGCGACCATGTACTCCTCAAGTTCAGGATCGCCGCTGACATTTCAATCCACGCTCCCCTCACAGGGAGCGACCAATTACAAAGAAAGGCGGTATATGATGTGACGATAATTTCAATCCACGCTCCCCTCACAGGGAGCGACGCCAATAGCTTCCAACTTTATCTGTCAGCCTACGATTTCAATCCACGCTCCCCTCACAGGGAGCGACCTTGTTCCACTATTACTAGCGTAAGCCGTAACAGCTATTTCAATCCACGCTCCCCTCACAGGGAGCGACACCCTGTCCTTTATGACCGACAATTTTCTTGATATTTCAATCCACGCTCCCCTCACAGGGAGCGACTGCCCTCAACAACTTTGAACGCAATTTCCACCACAATTTCAATCCACGCTCCCCTCACAGGGAGCGACGATTATCAAATACAATTTTAAGTCTGGCAAACGCATTTCAATCCACGCTCCCCTCACAGGGAGCGACTATATTACCAAATTTTTCAAATTACTACAATAAATTTCAATCCACGCTCCCCTCACAGGGAGCGACGGACATCATTCATATTTCCTAAGTTTTTGTCAATATATTTCAATCCACGCTCCCCTCACAGGGAGCGACTCAACTGCCCCAACGCAAACGCTACACCGTAAGATTTCAATCCACGCTCCCCTCACAGGGAGCGACATTGATGTGCTTGCGGGTGCTGTTGGTCTGTTTGATTTCAATCCACGCTCCCCTCACAGGGAGCGACTAATCAGTGTCGCCAATGTTAGCAAGCACACCAATTTCAATCCACGCTCCCCTCACAGGGAGCGACGGACTTTTTTCAGAGGTTGAATGATTTTTTCTCTATTTCAATCCACGCTCCCCTCACAGGGAGCGACGCGTAAGCCGCAACAGCGCTAGTGTCATCCACAAATTTCAATCCACGCTCCCCTCACAGGGAGCGACGGCGTATAATTCCGCTACCGTGGCAAACTGATTATTTCAATCCACGCTCCCCTCACAGGGAGCGACCTACCTGTTCGATCAGCTTGTTTGCCAGCTCCGTAATTTCAATCCACGCTCCCCTCACAGGGAGCGACGAGGATGACAAGAAACCTAAATATTTATGCACAGAATTTCAATCCACGCTCCCCTCACAGGGAGCGACGGCGCATTGGTAGCCTTCATGTTGGCGCATAGGTGATTTCAATCCACGCTCCCCTCACAGGGAGCGACGGAATTGGCTGCACAGGGAGTAAAAGGATCAGTTACATTTCAATCCACGCTCCCCTCACAGGGAGCGACACTTTTGCGTCCGAGCATTTGTGTAATGTATAACAATTTCAATCCACGCTCCCCTCACAGGGAGCGACGTTGTGCTTCAACTAATACGTCCAAACAGGATTATTTCAATCCACGCTCCCCTCACAGGGAGCGACGGAAATATGAGCAAACGACCAGAAATTACGAAAATTTCAATCCACGCTCCCCTCACAGGGAGCGACAGCACACGCGCAAGCTTGCGTACGCCCCACCACATATTTCAATCCACGCTCCCCTCACAGGGAGCGACAAAGAGGATGGTTCGCAAGTTGTATTCTTATACAATTTCAATCCACGCTCCCCTCACAGGGAGCGACCCCTCTTGCGCTATCTGGTTACCTTGGTTTTGTATTTCAATCCACGCTCCCCTCACAGGGAGCGACTCAGCTGACCAAGCGCAAAAGCTACACCATACGATTTCAATCCACGCTCCCCTCACAGGGAGCGACCAGACCGACATTACAAATCAATTCAACTCGTACAAATTTCAATCCACGCTCCCCTCACAGGGAGCGACCAAATGCTGTTTTTGCGGGATCCTCATAATCAAATTTCAATCCACGCTCCCCTCACAGGGAGCGACGGAGGTGTTGGAGGAACGTGTGGATGAACTGATAATTTCAATCCACGCTCCCCTCACAGGGAGCGACTATTCTTAAAACCTAAAGAACAAATCGCATTAAATTTCAATCCACGCTCCCCTCACAGGGAGCGACGGGGATTCGGTTGCAGATTTTGCACAGCCATTTCTATTTCAATCCACGCTCCCCTCACAGGGAGCGACCCATTTTTTTCTCCGATTTACGCCAATTCCACCATTTCAATCCACGCTCCCCTCACAGGGAGCGACTGGCGGCCGGTTCTTGTCAATGCTTATTACATGATTTCAATCCACGCTCCCCTCACAGGGAGCGACCAAGATCAGACTAGACCGAAAGCTTACCTTTACGATTTCAATCCACGCTCCCCTCACAGGGAGCGACGGTAATCATGTTTAAATGGGGAAGATAGGAATTATTTCAATCCACGCTCCCCTCACAGGGAGCGACGGATTCACAGAATCAAGGAAATCAGATAGCACAGATTTCAATCCACGCTCCCCTCACAGGGAGCGACCTGTCCAATTTGACCATTAGAACGATCAACATCAATTTCAATCCACGCTCCCCTCACAGGGAGCGACTGTACGCTACATCGGTAGCGGACTTGGCGTTGAGAATTTCAATCCACGCTCCCCTCACAGGGAGCGACAGAGATTCCGGCGCAGCTTGCTACAGCGCTCGATATTTCAATCCACGCTCCCCTCACAGGGAGCGACATATGCCGACAGTTCTTTCTTCTGGAACGGCAGGATTTCAATCCACGCTCCCCTCACAGGGAGCGACGCGATCGAATTTTTGAAAACGCAGGATATTTCAATTTCAATCCACGCTCCCCTCACAGGGAGCGACTTAATCTGTTGTATAATATGTTAATCAATCAAGATTTCAATCCACGCTCCCCTCACAGGGAGCGACACCCGCGCTTGCATTTTGAACCGCTTGCAACAGGCATTTCAATCCACGCTCCCCTCACAGGGAGCGACAATTACAGTCGACTGATCTTTTTCACCATAATCACATTTCAATCCACGCTCCCCTCACAGGGAGCGACATAGGACAGAAAAGGGATGGCGCGGTAGCAAGATATTTCAATCCACGCTCCCCTCACAGGGAGCGACGTACCAATCTCTCCGATCTTATAGCCAAACATTGTATTTCAATCCACGCTCCCCTCACAGGGAGCGACCATATTGGATAAAAAATACGAGCATCTAAACTCATTTCAATCCACGCTCCCCTCACAGGGAGCGACCAGTGCCACGCAAACGATCACGACCTTTTTCGAATTTCAATCCACGCTCCCCTCACAGGGAGCGACGTAAAGCCGGGGAGTATGTGAAAGGAAGTACAACATGATTTCAATCCACGCTCCCCTCACAGGGAGCGACTTTCACGGCGGACATAACCCGTTGATGTTAAAGATTTCAATCCACGCTCCCCTCACAGGGAGCGACCGACCGTATCTGTCGTAAAAACAATGCACGGGAAATTTCAATCCACGCTCCCCTCACAGGGAGCGACACTGTCTGCTCCCGCAATGTTGTACTCGGGATGTGATTTCAATCCACGCTCCCCTCACAGGGAGCGACTTCGGGTTCTGCTCAACACCGTCAAGATACACCGATTTCAATCCACGCTCCCCTCACAGGGAGCGACGTTTTGTTTTTTGTTACAATCAGATAGTAATTGCGTATTTCAATCCACGCTCCCCTCACAGGGAGCGACAAAAAAAGTTTATCGAAGATGCGACAAAACTTTTATTTCAATCCACGCTCCCCTCACAGGGAGCGACAGCAAATATGCACATAAAATTTCTTTGTGACCCCCCTGTTTTCAACGCATTCCTCCAAAAATTTCTTTACTCTTTCGCGTTTTCCACAGATGATAACTTAATTTTGTGCTATTTGCACTAATAAATTTTGCGCGAATATTCCGCTATATTTATGTACACTTTACATTCGCACTACTCTAAAACTCTTAGATAATCAGCGGCGCCGTGACATCAAATGCCCTTTGCACACCGATATGTTCCACCTTACTCTTATACTTTTCCCCCATGACATAGTACCTCACACTGTCTTTATCCACATCAATGATATCCTTCAACTGCTTTTTCAACATGACATACTGCGTCTGATCAACAATGCACTCAAATACAGAATTTTGTACCCGCTGTCCGTAATTCGTACAGATTTTCGCTACCCGGGCAAGCCTTCGTACTCCCGCCGCAGTCTGTGTATTCACGTCATAAGTAATCAGCACTAACATAACTCTCCTTCCAAACAGCATACAAGTATCTTTACCGTTTAAAATATGGCGGATATGCATTGATATCTCCCCGCAGATACCGCGCAAGCAGCATCGCCTGTACGTATGGAAGCAGCCCGACAGGTACTTTTTCTTTTAGGTAAGGATGCATGATCTCCTCACACTTTAATTCCTGCCAGTTCTGTATCAGCGTTCTGCGTGTGTCATCATCCATAACAACCGCTCCGCTTTCCATTTTTCTGAACCCTCTTGCATTGATCTGCTGCCTGTTAATCATTGTAAGAACAAAACGGTCTGCCACGGGTGCCCGAAATTCTTCCATCAGATCTAACGCCAATGACTGTCTTCCCGGGCGGTCGGTATGTAAAAATCCAACATAGGGATCAAGTCCAACCGAATATGCTGCGCCCGCGCACTCGTTTACCAACAGCGCATACATAAATGACAACATTGCGTTGACATTATCCAGCGGCGGACGCTTATTCCTTCCGTGAAATACAAAACTTTCTTTGTTCTGAAGAATCAGTTCATCAAATACACTAAAATACGTACTTGCCGCTTTTCCTTCATATCCCCGCAGTTCCTCCGCACTGCCACTGTCCTTCACCGCTCTTAGATACTGTTTTAACTGCTCCAACGCATCTTTTATCTTTTCTGTATCAAGGCGCAATGCATGATCCCGGATTGCCCGCTCGAGTACATAACGCTCATTATGTACCTTTCCGAGAATCATATTTTTTGCAATCGCAAGACTTTCTTCTTCCCGCTCCGACAACCGATATTGTATTTTCCGCAAAACGACATTACCGTTTTCCTGTCCGATCATTCTGGCACAAAACGAATCATTGTGAAAAAAGCTCAGATTCACATTGTTCTCATTGCATTTGCGCATGAGCGCCGGACTGGCACCTACATAATTAAACGCAACGATTGCTTCTACATTGTGAATCGGTATCCGCATTGCCACCCGATCCTCTTTTTTGACGACAACGTTTTCTCCATCCAATGCAAGGTATACATCCGGTGTTGTTACATAAAGAGTATTCAGCAATTTCTTCATTGCAATTCCTCCTTTAACATCTCCGACACATAGGCATCCGCAGGCTGTGCTCCGGAAAGCTCCGGCAGACAGATGTTGTTTAAGGAACACTGCCTGCAATATGTGCCAGTCTTTACCATCGGTGTATATTTTCTGCTGTAATATGCATGCATTTCTTCAAAACAAGACCGTACACTCTGTCTCAATTCCTCTGTAAACAGCACTTCCGTTCTGCGTCTCGTTTCTCCATAATACAAATAGCCCTTTGGAATTCTGGTCATAAGCATCTCTTCCAGACACATTGCCTGCGCCATAAGCTGCATTTCATCTGCATTGTGCGGCTTTGGTTTTCCGCGCTTATATTCCACCGGCACGGCAATGTATGTTCCTTTTTGTCCCGCTAATGTGATGCCCTCCGGTGCCGGCTGAAACTCCACAACATCACATTCTCCGCTGATTCCCATCTCTCTGGAGAAAACCTTCATCGCCCGCACCATGATAACCCCGTTTCTTTTTTCGTGAAAGTCCACATTGTGCGCATTTTCATGCATGACCCTTCCCTCAAATGTCCGTACATTCTCTTCCCACTGCTGCTCAATATGAATCAGAGCCCATTGTCTGCGGCAAAAAACGAAATGCTGAATTCCCGATAATAATAAATAATCCTCCTCCTGATATTCCATATGTTTCCCCCTGCGATAGCCACGCAATACTATTCCATACAGGTACAGGTAACTCCCTCAGGCAGCTGCTCCGGCAATGTAACCTCATAATCTGAAAACGCCCTTGCCAGATCAACTCCCGGTTTTCTTGCCACCTTGACAGATTCAAACAATTTATAAGACGGTGCATTTCCAAGTTCGCTGTCGTGCTTAAAAATAATCAGTTTTCTGACTGCCATCTTGCCGCGTGCCGCCGCATGATCATTCTCAAACATATTCAGGATTGCTTTCCAGAGCAATTCCAGATCCTCTTCCGAAAAACCGGTCACTTTTCTCGCCAGATTTGCAGACACATATCCCTCTACCCGGTACAGACCATACGGAACAATATATTTTCTTCCCATTTCCGTTCCCTTTTTGGTAGCATCCTCCTCCGTCGTGATTGCCACTCTGGTAATCGTGATCTCCTGCGGAAGAATCGGATCAACGGATTTCGCAAATCCCATCTGCACCGGTCCGCGTACCTGTCCGCAGTTTAAATTTGCTTTCACAAAAGTGGTCATAACTGCTCCGAATGTACGAATATCATAAAAATTCTGACACATAAAGTCACGAACCTTTACGTCCAGCATCGGATCTGTCTTCTTTAAATTCTTAATTTCCTTTTCATCAATGCCAAGTGACTGAAATGCCCCAAGATCACTGCGGTTTAACGGCACATTGTCCTTGATATAGATTTTATATCCGGTCGTATCCTCCTTGAGTGTCTCCACATAGTTGCGGATCTTTCGCTTCAGGCATACATCTGTCACGAGACCGTAACCCGTTTCCGGATCAATTCTCGGCATATTGCCGGCATCCGGATCTCCATTCGGATTCCCATTCTCCACATCAAATAACACTACAAAATCATATCTGTTCTTAATTGCCTCTCCCATCTTAGTTTTCCTCCTTCTTTGTATATCGTTTCTGTGTCTGGCAATAATACCCCAGCTGAAAGGCTCCCTGTTCCGGCAGATTTAAACGCTTTGGGAAACTCTCCCCAATCACTTCCGCAAGTTTCCCAATCTGTCGGTTAAAATAAACTTTGTGTCCTTCGTTTGCCAGTTTCCGCAGATGCTTCTGCGCCAAATTCAGCAATAGCGGAAAAATCTGTGCCGGGGTCGCTGCTGCCGAATTAAAATACTTGTCTTTAATCGTCGTGTTAATTCCTGGATTCGCTTCCTGCTGCAAATGCTCTAAAACCGCAAACAGGCGCCCCAGTGTGTATGGTACATTTTTGCTCTCCTCATTTAACATTTCCTGTAATACCTCCTTGGGACAGTCTTTGTTCTCATTCTTCAGATAATAGGCTTTTATCATAGCCGCACGCTCTCGTGTGATTCTGTGTTCCGCCCGTACTCTTAACATAACGGCGTTTAACAGCGATGCCGGATACGTTCCGCCTGTCAGAACCGCTTTTAACGTATCTGCTGCCATCTGCGGTGACGGAGATTTATCTCTTGAATTCTGGTTCACCGTCTCTGCCATCAATTTCCAGATTGGAATGATGGGAAACTCCTTTTGCCGCGCATTTACAATCTGCAGACGCTCCTGATGCTCATTAACATGCCGGATCATAGCGCCAAAAGAATCCCGCATAAAAAACCGGACAGTCAGTCTGGCCGCATTCGGTGCAAGTCCCAGCACATAAAAATGTCTGTCGGGATCCAGTCGTATATCCTCGATCTGTACCGGCTCCCCGTTTGCCGCCTTCTCAATAATTGCCCGAAGTTCAGCATCTGTCATGCCACTCTCATCCGTCAGACCGAACATTGCCATCATACCGACATCCTGATAGAGACTCTCTCCTCCTTCTGCCCAGCATACCACGGTTGTATCCCCGCTAGCCCTCGTGTGAGCCCGGTCATTCAGAAGTTCATTTAACGCTGTAGTGTAGGCAAATGCCGCATACTCACCCACCGGCGCGTTTGCTCCTTGTTCTTTCTCATAGGAACAGAAGGACGCTGCAT
>OGGI01001624.1_pt1 | contig 15450 bp, 20 predicted proteins | sample 1571051 | NCBI WGS metagenome assembly OGGI01 (sample SAMEA2582075, study PRJEB24529) | metagenome | biome: Human gut stool | place: China | collected 2011 | reverse complement strand
TACATACAATCTTCGTTCTTCTTAATTTTCTAGACATTATCTAAACTCCACAAATGGTTACAATTTACTTAAAGCTTTTTTTAATTTCGGCTCATCCGAGATAAAAAACGCTGCGCATTATACGCTTAAACCCATATAAAATCAAAATAACTACTGAGACTTTTTAAATCAGATTTTGGTTATTTTTTTAGCAGCTAAATTCAACTTAAAACAAATCCCCTTGTTTTCATCCTTAAAACTGTTTATCATCTGCCACATCTTTTACGCGACTATAGCTCAGTTGGTTAGAGCACCACCTTGACATGGTGGGGGTCACTGGTTCGAGTCCAGCTAGTCGCACCATTTACCCTAAACACAGCCCCGTGAAACCACTCGCGGGGTTTTGTTTTTCCTAGTGTTTTCAAGGCTTTTCAGCCCTTTTACTTATCGCCACTAATCAGATTTAATTGTCTTTAACCGCATTTTTTAGTAACAAGTTTAGTAACAAGGTGATAAACTTCGAAAAATCTTGTTACTAAAACTAAGGAAAAATGATGCCTCGTGTTACTAAACCGCTCACAAATACCGAAGTAGATAAAGCGAAAACAAAGGATAAAGAATACAATCTAAGTGATGGTAACGGTCTTTTTTTACGCATTAAGCCTACTGGTGCTAAGACTTGGATTTTTAATTATTATCACCCAGTAACAAATAAGCGCACATCTTTTACTATTGGAACTTATCCAGCTATAACACTTGCGCAAGCTCGTCAAAAACGCGAAGAATATCGCGCCCTACTTGCTCAAAGCATCGATCCGCAAGAATACACAAAAGAACAAGAACTAATTAAAAGCGGCCAGAACGACAATACTTTCTATAAAGTCGCTTTACTTTGGAAAGAAAAAAGAAGTAAAGAAATTGAGCCTATGACAATGGAAAAGAATTGGGCAAGATTAGAAAATTATCTATTCCCTACTCTTGGAAATTATCCTATTGATGAGATTACTTCCCCTTTATTGATTAAAACTGTTCGGCCATTAAATGAAAAAGGTTTCAATGATACGCTGCATCGTTTATTAAACCTCGCTAATCAGATTTTAAATTATGCGGTAACAATCGGCTTGATTTCGTTTAATTCTTGCTTGAAAGCATCTGATGCTTACCATAAAGAGCCTCAAAAACATCACCCAGCAATCAAACCGGAAGAACTACCGAAACTATTACAAGACTTCAAAAATTCAAACAGGGATTATCTGACAAAGGTTTTGTTCCGCTGGCAATTACTTTCTATGGTTCGTCCGGCTGAGGCGGTTTCTGTTGAATGGTCTGAAATTGATTTTGATAAGAAACTATGGACTATTCCAGCAATCAAAATGAAAAAAACAAGACAAGGGCAATTTCCTCACATTGTTCCGCTTTCATCTTTAATGCTTAAGATTTTAGAAGAATTGAAACCTATAACAGGTGATGACAAATTCGTATTTTCTCACTATCACAAACCTAACCAATCGGCCAGTAAAGAACTAATAGCTAACGCATTGAGAAAAATAGGTTACAAAGGGATTCAAGATGCTCACGGATTGAGATCGATAGCTAGAACGTTTTTAGAAGATCGGCAAATTGATTTCCGTATTGCTGAAAGTTGTCTTGCTCATAGCATTGGGAATAAAACAAGTCAGGCGTATAACCGTTACGATTATGTAGAACTCCGCCGCCCTGTGATGCAATTATGGAGTGATTTTGTGGAGCAATGCGAAAAAGAAAACGTGTGAATGAGCGGCGTGTAAAAAATATTAAAAAAATTGGTTCACCTGTTCACCTTGTCAATTTAACCTTTTATTTCATATAGTTACGGGTGAATAGGTGAACATTATTGTTCACCCTAATTGTTCACCTTTAAGAGAAAAGCATAAAAAAAGGGGCTTTCGCCCCTATTTACTAGTTTATGAATTGAACTCATTTTTGAACTCTTCATAGTTTTTGAAGTGAACATTGGAGCGATATCCATATTTTCCCTTAATCTTAGAGAACTCAAATTTATTTTTATGTTGAGCAAATCCTTGCTTTAATGAATTTGAGAAATTTCTCAAAGTAAGGGCATTTTTGATGCCGCTCGCTTCAGCAAAGGCTAAGTATGCTGGATAAAGATGCGTTCTTGACTTATTGACTTGATTCGCATTTCCTATATACAAGCCGTCATTCTGTGGCGTAGTATAGAAATATCCGCAAAATTCGGTGATATGGTCGGATTCGCTTTTTATTTCCAAAGCCTCATCGCTTGTTTGTTGCTCTTTTAAAGCAGCCTTAGCGGTTTCTGGTTGTTCAAAGGTATGTATTAGTTTGTAAATAATACCCCCTACTTCCCCCTCAATCTTATCCATAAAATTAGGATCTCGCTCGTTTTCAGGTACTACTTTGTCAAAGTGAAAGATTACCCTTCTTCGCTCAATCCCACCGCTACGCTCTGTAAATCTAGTCGGCTCGTTATTAACGATTAAGACTACTGCCGGAATAACCGCTTTAAATTTAGTGCGGTGTTTTGGATCAATATTCACAGGGTCGCCCCCTGTAATACTTTTCAATCCACCACCATCACCACCATAACGCGATTGTTCAGGGCAAATTAGCAAAGTCTTGCCTACAAAACTTTCCCGCCCGCGTGGTTCATCTAAATCTATTAAGCGCCCGCTTTCTGTGTTCTGCTCGCCAGCTAATAACGTGGCAATATTAGCAAAAACAGATTTACCACTACCACCATCGCCTGTTACTTCAAAGAATAATTGCCAGTCGTTGCGATTAGTTAAAACTGCGTATAAAGCCGCTAGAATAGATTTCTTTTTGCTTTCTTTACCACCGCTTACGAACTCTAACCATTTATCAAAATATGGCGTATTTTGCGCTGAATTTAGATATTCATGCGGAATATAAGACATTAGCCAATTTTCCCGATAATGGGGCAAGAACTCTAACGTAGTGCGGTTTAAAGTGCCGTTATTGAAAGCAATCAATTCTTGCGCCTGTGTTCCCATTTTTGGCGATTGGATTTTGATTGTATCAATAATGCTTTCTATTGAACGCGCACTATAATTGAAGTCCTGTTCATCAAAGAAAGTTACTGCATTATCTAAGAACTCAAATTTATCTACTAACTGCCAGCTTATGCCGTCATAGCGATATAATTCTCGGTCTTTTGGGTTTAATGCTAAATCCATATTTAGCCACTTCGTCAAGGCTCGCGCCTTCTTATTTACTCCGTCATTTTCTTTCAGTTTTTCGGGCTGCGCTAATTGCGTTGCTAAATCAGCGGTCTTTTTATCGGTTCGCAAGCGTTGAATGTAAGAGCTTAAATCCTCTTTTAATTGCGCGGCCGCATCAATGAGTTTCACTTCTCTAGCCGAAGTGTTTTTTGCTAAATTCTGACAAATTGCGGTGATTTCCTCCTGTTTTAATTCGCCATATTGAGCAATCTTCACTAACTGCTGATCTTCTTTAGCTATACGCGTTGAAGAAATATTTCTTAATTGATTCTCGCCTAGAATGACTGGTTTTTGCTTGCTTTCTAAGCCTTCCACTAATAGGCATAATGTTTGCCATTCTTCGCCTTTTCCGTTATCCCATGCTTGCCATGCTTTAGAGCCAGCTAGCACAAATAAATCGGAATAAGGTTCATGCGGTTGATCCGCAAGATGCGGAGCATTAATTAATCGAGCCATTATTCACCCCTTTAAGTACTCCGTTTTCAATATCATTGATGCGGTCAGCGACTACTTTTTGGAAGTATGTAAGAGTTTCAACTAAAGAAATTACAATGCTATTTTTCAGCAATCCATCAATGATTTCATCATTGGTTAAACTTGCTACTATTTCTTCTGGATTAAATGAAGGCGGATTCGGTGCTAGTTGTAATAAATGCTTATTAGCTGCTAACAGTTCATCGTGTAGATTTCGCAAGATAAAGAGTTTTTCAGAAGGATAACTCTCAAAAATTTCTGCTAACGTTACGATTGTTTCACCTAGATAAGGTAAAGGCAAATAAATAGCATCCCCCTCTTTCTTTTCACAATTCATCTGACAAAGCATAATCGCTTTCAATTCGACCGCACTTAAATTTGAGTAGTCTAATTTTTCATTCATATCCATCTTATTTGCCCTCACTAACGATTAAGTTTTTCTCATTTTTGAGTAAAACCACAGAATTAACATGTTCAGCTTGTAACTGCTCAATCTGCTCTACCACTTCAACAAGCTTATTGATTAAGTAGTTATTTGCTTGATTAAAGCCTTTTAACGCTCCGTACTTATCATTAAGTTCCGCACCTTGCGACTTAGCCATTTCATTAAGTAACTTTGAGCCAGCTTTTAATCTCACGACTAAATCAGCTAGTTCATTACGGAATTTCACTTTGTGATGAAACTCGTCCGGATAAACTTCAAGGCATCGTTTGTTACTATCTAGGATTAGTTGAAATTGGCGCGAAAGTTGAGAATATTTAGTCATTAATGGATTGAATGGCTCTTTACCTTTAACTTTTCTTTTTAATGTTTGTTTACGCATTTACTTTCCCCCTTCTGATTGTCGCTGCTTTCTTAATTTGCTCGATTGATACCTCTAGCCCTTTGTAGTGTCCTGTGTGTAGATAATCCTCTGCGAAGGCTAAGAATTGTCTAATACGTTTACAGGCTTTCTCTAGTTGCTCCGGTGTCGGTGTGTATGGCTCTTTGAATGATTTGATTTTTTTAGATTTCATTATTGCCACCCTCCCAAAGTACATTCACTGCGTCTTTAGTCCGCACAATCAGATCTCGCACCGCCCAAAGTGAATCGCTTAATGCTTTCTCCCTTGTGTTGTTATCCACCATAAGCAAAATGGCTTCCGCTTGGGCAAGATTTTTTGTGATTTCGTCCATTGCGTCTAATTGCTTCATCATTTGCCCCCTTTCGTGAAGTAAAAATCTACTTTTGAGGATTGATCAGCTTGCTCTAAATAATCATCAACCACAGATAAGGCGGTTTTGATAATTTCTTCATTTGTATAAAAGCCGTCTAAATCCATATCCCCGCCATCGTTCCGAATTAATGCCAAAATCGCTTTTGCTTTATGGATAGAACTATGAAGTTTGCCCACTTGGGTCATCGGAATGGCGCAATGTGTAGGAATTTTGTTAGTCATGAGCCACCTCCGCGAAAGAGATTGAAGGGAAAGTATTTGCTGATAAAGCGCTAGCGTTTTGAAGATTGATTCTTCCAGCAAACACTAAGACGAACTCACTGGCAAGCTTAGCGCGTGCGTTGCGTTCGCTATCAGCGGTGATACGGATTTTTTGAAGGTGATTTGATAAATCAGTACGGCGAATAGCCGCGAAGATGAATTGATACATTTGCGTAAGTTCCATATGTTTGTTTTCAGGAACTACCGCTAGACTTTCCACGGTCGGGCGGTAGAACGTAACAAGGTGGAAAACTGCCACATATGGAAGACAGCCCGTCATAGACGGCTCATTACGCTCTACCATTGAGAGAATGATCGGATTTAGATGTAAAACAAAATCCGCATATTCTTTTGGTGTGCGAATGTTACGAACAAAAAAAGCACGGTTCTGTGGCGTGCTGTCGTTCGCCATATGTAAATAGTTCAGCTTTCCACGGCTGGCAATCACTTTTTCTGATTGCGTGTTCATGATGCCAAAATTAACTGTGGTTTGTAAAGCGATTTCAATCAAAAATAGCTTGAAAAATATTTCATATTGTTTACAATGTATATGATTTAAATTCATGGTAATTTTCTTCATGTTTTAAGTCCTCGTATTGATGATTTTAAGATTTACCTTTTGAGAGATTCTTAAGGTTGAATACGCCGCTTGGGAGAGCCTTGCGGCGTTTGTCTTTTCTATTGCTTAAAATGCGCATCAATAACTTGATTTATTTGCGCTGGTGAAATGGGATATTCATCAAGAAGTTTCCCTTTAGCTTGTTGTGCTGCTAGTTTTTGGTTGTATAAACTGGCAACTCTTTCCACCTGTTCCGCATTAGCAAGACTATAGCGGGTAAACAGTTTCCCAGTCTGACTAACCTCTCGTTCTCGGTTCAATTCAATCTCTAAAATTCGCTCAATCTCATTGACCTCATTACGAGCATTTAGGAAATGAACGTTAAAATAACTTTCTTTTTCACTAATACCTGTTTTCGGTTTTAAAATAAGTTCTTTGGCGATTGTCATTAGTCTTGTAGTCATTATTTCCTCCATTAATTAAGCGCGTGCCGCTTTTTGTTCTTCAATCCATTGATTCACTTCATCTAAATCCCAGCGGACAAAGTTTTGTGAAAAGCGGATTGGTTGAGGGAATTTTTTAGCTTTTACAAGCTCATTGAGTTTGGTGCGACCAAAGCCAACAATATGGCAAGCGATTTCACCGGAGATTAGTTTTTGATTAGGATTTAGTTTTAGATTAGGATTTAGTTTTAGATTTAGCTTTTGAGCTTCGTTCATTTTAATAACCTCTGTATTCTTTCAATTAACTTGATTGAGCTACCTAGTAACTCAATCGGTCGTGTAGCGCTACGAGGCCATTATCTATATTTTTTTAGATGGGTCAGAAAACTGAACAAATGAACTAGTTCAATGAACAAATGAACTAATTTGAGTGTTTTTTTTGAACAGTTTTGAGGCATAAAAAAGCCGGTATTAACCGGCTCCATTTATTGATTTAGATATTTTTTGATGGTGTTTTTTGATGGGATTTTCTCTTTTCCTTTGTGTCTATTATCAAGTGATGAATACAGTTTGCTATAACTTGGCATTTTTCCATTATCAAGTAACTCTGGATCTATAATTAGCTCGATAAAATGCGCCAACTTATCTTCGTTGATTCCTTTTGGTAATTCGGCATCATACTCAAATGAGATTGCATCAGAAGATTTTTCTAAATCCGTTGTTTCATCTTGTAATGATGTCAATTTGACAGTTTCCACATCAGATATATTTTCTATGTAAGGGATTTTTGCGCCTATCATGTTCTCTATCTCATCTCTGCGAAAGTAGAACTCTTCATTTTCAAATTCTACACTTCCATTTTCACAAAAATGCTCGTACGCGGTCATAGCATCAGGATTATATCTGAAAGAAGTAGTGTCAATCTGCGCAAAAACTAAAAATTTTAGATATGATATGAGATGAGAATATTCAACCTTCTCTAGTGATTTTGTTATAGGGTGTAACACATAGCAGCTCGGAATATTGTTTCTGCCTTCTTCTTTTTTTAATAAAGCTAAAACATCTTGAGCGCAAGTTACCCCATAGAAATTTTCTTCATTAGCCCCTTTTGTTTTGCCTTTATCTAATTTTGATTTATAGATGAAAGCTCTTAATTGTTCGAGAGATAAATATTCCTTCAAATATTCATCTTGAATAGAAGATAAATCTAACATAAACGCCCCTTTCGCATTTAGTCCTTATTTGAGAGAGCGCACCAGCAAAGTAAGGTTCTTTGTTTTCGGGGATCATCCTAGATGCGCTATATTTGGTTGGTTTTTCAGGAAATGTTAGCCGTTCGCTATATTCTTTTGTTCAAGGGCTTGAAGTTTGTTTAGTAAAGGCGGATAATTGAATTGCCTTTAGAAACTCCCCTTTGAGTGATAAAGGTTATTACATACGACTTTAATTTAAGCCATCGTTCGCGCGGTGGCTTTTCTGTTCCTAAAACTCTAATTATTAATCAATAAAGCCGATTAATTTTTGTTCATTATAGCAAATTTAATTATAAAGTTTAACTACGTTTAGTTACGGCTCTTTTATCTCTAATCTATTGATATTATAATACTTATGTTACATTTTAATTTGAAGTGTAACAGGGATTCCCAGTGAATTGGGAATACGCGCTAAAATAGGTCTTTAATATGTCATTATGTCAAAATCCCCACGTTGTGAAACGCGGGATTTTTTTTACCTAACGTTTGCTATTTCCGTTTAACTTTCTTCATTTCTTTGAGTTGCTTATCTGCTATAAAGTAAATCGTTTCCAGTGCGTCCATATTGGGGCTGTTCGGTCTGTTGTTTATTTCTCTTTTTGCTGCATCGCATTTACATTGAAGAATGTAGATAACTTCGTCCAGTGGATATGGTTCATTGTCATCATACAAGCTAATAAAAGTGAAAAGTGCGGTAGATTTCTTATAGTGTTTTACTGCCGCTATTAGTAAGTTCTGTTTTGCCTCTTTACATCTAATCATATATCCAATCCGTTAAATTCTTCTAGTGCCTGTTTGTGTTCGTCTGATAATTCGAAAATTAAATCACCGTATTCAAGTTGATAAGTGCCGAAAGACATCAGGAACGCTACGGCGGGGTCTATTTTGTTTGCTGCTTTCTTCTTGTTTGGTTTTATGTTGGCGTTCGCATCAGTTTCCATGACTACATTTGATAAAGCCCACGCAAGCACCGGATCGCCGTTGTGTTCTATCATCTGTCTGTTTATTAAAACTTCCGCACTTTTCGCCACTGGGCTAAATCGTTGGTATGTTTGCGGGAATGGTTCTACTTCAAGCCCAGCCGCTTGTAATTGTGTTCGTAAATGGGTTGCGTTCCACACATCAAAGCCTGTCATCTTGATATTGAAACGTTCAGCATCTTTCAGAATATCGTCTCTGATTTTGTCGTAGTCGATACAATCGCCCTCTGTCGCAATTAGCCAACCACTGCGCACCCAGTTTCGATACATTGCGCGGTTTTTATTTGCTACGTTGTTAAGCTGAAATTCTGGAATGTAGTGTCGTGTAAGCAAGCGCACTTTGTTTCCGTGTGGGAATGTATAACAAAGGCTTGTTAAGTCGTTGGTACTTGATAAATCTAGCCCTAAATAGCAATCTTGATGAAGTAAATCGCTTTCCGTGTACTGCCGTTCGCATTGCGCCCAGTTTCCATCACCTAGCCACGGCGTAGAGCCTTGACACCATACATTAAAGCGCTTGGTTAGCATTTCCACCCATTCGGACGGAATCCCCCTAGCCTTTTTAATTGTGTTCTCAAAGTCTAGATAAGGAATGGATTTACCTATATTCGGATTTGCTTTTATCCAGTTCTCTTGATTGTCGATTTCGCTTTCTTCGTCTAACTCAAAAATCAACACAAATAGGCTTTCATTCTGCTCATTACCTTCAAGGATTTGAGCGCAATAATCATAATGCTGTTTACAGGCTGAAATAACGTTACTTCCGGCTGTTGTAATGGCAAAGAGTAAACCTTCAGGGCGTGCGCCTTGTCCTAGCTCTAACGCGCTATATACGCTGTTGTCCGTGTGTAGGTGATATTCATCAACAATGGCTAAACTAGGGTTAGTTCCTTCAATCGTTGAGGATTTAGCGGCAAGCGGCCGCATAATGCTGTTGTTCTTCGGATTGATTAGCTTGTGTTGTTGAATGTTAAGGCGTTTTTTCAATGGAGCTGAAAGTAAGCACATTTGACGAGCATCATCAAAAACAATCCTTGCTTGATCTCGGCTAACGGCTGCGGTGTATATATCCTGTTGTCCGCCTTCCATCACTAGAAACCAATTAGCTAAAACGGCTGCTATCGTTGATTTAGCGTTCTTTCTTGCTACTTGAACGTAAGCGGAGCGATATTTTCTTAATCCTGTATCTTTACGCTTAAAGCCTAGAATGTTGGCAAAGAGAAAGACTTGCCAATCTGAAAGAATAATCGGTTGTCCGCGTAAGTGTCCTTTAACGTGCGGGCATAGTTTCGAGAAAGCTAAAAACTTATTAACTGCTCCATCATCAAAGAAATAATCGGGATTGTTTAAATCGTTAAAATAACGCTCTACGGCTTGTTTTATCTTCTTACAAGCCACTAACTCACCCGATTTGATTTTCTCTGCGTATGCGTGCCAGATTTCCATATTTCGCCTACATAGTTAGGATTTCATCTAAGATATCGTTCTCATCTACTTCAATAGGATTTTTTCTTCGGCTTACAGGGTCAAAACCTAGTAAAGCTGACATCTTGATCATGACTTTTTCGGCATCTGCTTTCGCGGACAAGGCTGGGTTTCTTGATTGCGTGCCTTGACTATTCACAATAATGAATCCATTTTTGGCTAAATCTGCTACGGAATGACGCCAAATTGCGTAGTTTTCGCAATAAATTTCAAGGTTCGTTAAATCTTCTGCTTTAATATCGCCACGCTCTGAAAGTTGTTTAATTCGGCTTTTCCATTGGGTTTTAGCGATACCATCTAAAAAGTCAGGGGTTTTATAGTTTCTTCTCTTACTCATACATTTCCTTATTTTCAAAAAAATTGCCTTGCGTAAAAATTGAGTTGGGAGGGCGGTTCTGACGGCTTGAGCCTTTCTTTTTTAAATTGCCCCCACCCGTCTAATCATTCTTTTTTCGCTCCATATCCGCGTTGGTCTATTACTCGTGTTTTGTAACTGTGACAATTTCGGCATAAAGCTTGATGATTAGATTCAACCCAGAATAGAGGGTCTGACTGCCCATTCTCTACGGGCTTAATATGGTCTATCACCGTTGCGGGTGTGTAGATTCCTTTCTCTAAACACATTACACAAAGCGGGTGAAAGCGTAAGTATTGCGCGCGGTACTTGCTCCACTTATGGTCATATCCTCGCGCGCTACTGCTTGCTCTTGTGTCTTTTGGCTTATGTTCTTCGCATCTACCGGACTTTACTTTGTTTTTACAGTTAGGATAGCTGCATCGTCTTAGTGGTTGATAAGGCATATCGATTACTAAATTCTTAGTAAGCGCACGGCTCACGGTAAACATCCCATAGAGATTTAACAGTCATAGGGATAAGCGTTTGAGGGGCATCCGTTGTTATTTCTCGGTTACTGTATAAATGCCCGATATACATTAAACAGCCCACTTTTATAGCTGGGGTAAAAGGAACGGTGTTTTCTGTTTCTTCTTCACCAAAGGTTTTGCCTATATGCTTTTGGCATACTTCAAAGGCCGCTACCTTATAGCTTTCGATTAAGTCATCATCTAAATCATGATCTACGTTTAAATGCTGCTTAATTTCTTCAAGCGTTAAATCAGTTTTTTCCATTGGTTACCTCTTTACAAATAAGTTGTAATTCCCTGTGTGATTCCTTGCTATCAATGATGCTGGTTATTTCTAAGTTGCGATTACCGTATTTCACGCGCATTGTGTTATCCACATTCGTTCCGTATCTAATACGGATTCGCACAATGTTTTCATTCGTTACGCTTGCGCTAGCAAAGAACTCTCTACCCTGTAACGGTTCAACCGCTGCGCGTATATTCGCAACGGTTTTCCACTTACTTACAAATCCGCCATAATCATTAGTTTCGTTTACTTGTTTTTGTAAACTTATCGCCTTGTTATATTTACCGGCTCTAATCATTCTAGGCATCGTTCACCTCGTTTTCGTTTACGCTATCACCACGTTTAACTTCTACGGTTTGTTTCCATGCTTGACTAAATTCATCACCGCCAGCATAAGGCGGCAAGCCTTCACGTCTGCGCACTTCGTTAGGTGACATTACGCCCGCTTTAATCGCCACATCATAACTATTGAAACGTTCGTTTTGACTGGTGCGGAGTAAGTCGCTTGTGTCAAATTCGATTAAGTGCCGCTTCTTGCTATTGCTCGTTAAGTCAATCATTAAGGCATCTTTAAGCTGTTGTTCAAAGTTAGTTAGCCACGGGCGCAAGGTTTGTGATAAGAACGCTCTACTAGCCTCACTGAAATTCGCATAGCTACTATTGGAATAATCTTGTAGGAAAATCGGGCTTATGTTGTAGATTCGGGCTATATCAGAAATTGTGAAGGTTCGACTTTGTAACCATTCGGCATCTTGGTTTGTCATGCCTAATTGTTTGTATTCCATTGAGCCTTCAAGGATTGGTGTTTTCCCCGCGTTCTTCGCGCCTTTGTAACGCTCTAAGGCTTTCACTGCTTTCTGTGCTTTCGCATCGTCTAACCATTCAGCCGTTGAGATTAATCCGCTGGCCATCAATCCGTTTTTCATGATTGCTGCGCCGTGTCGTTGTTGCGCTAAACCTAGCCCGATAGTTTCTCGGCAAACAGTCACAGGTGAACGCCCCATAAATCCATCAAGGGAACTATGGCGTAAATGTAAGATTTCATCTTGAAGATAGTTTCTAGTAACTCCGTTTAAGTCCGTTACTTGGTAAATATGTTCGCCTGTTACTTTACGGAAGATATTTACTGCGCTCGGCTGGTAAGGTGTAAGGCTTACAGGTTCGCCCTTGTTATTCCATTCAATCACCGCATAAGCATTACCAGTTAGCAAACAATGGCGCATCATCGTATATTTAAACTGGTAAGGCGTTTGATTGCGGTTTGGCATTTCATTTAAAAGGTATTCAACGGGGTGACGGTAAATTCTTTCTCGCCCATCTTCTTTCAGTGCGTATAGATAACAAGGCATAGATGCTACCGACTCGGCAATCACTGTTACGGCGTTCATAACCGCTGGTAGAGCCTCTGCCGTTTGTGGGCTGACATATTCGCCCGCACCTGTATTATTTACGCCCATGTAAGATAGGAATTCATCAATAGTGATTGGTTCGCTGCGTTGCTCTTTTCGTCTAAAAGGATTCCACATATTAAGCCTCCGATACATCAAGCCAGCGTTTTAAGATAGTGTTTGATTTACCCTGTGTTTGTTCTTTTGCTGCAACCATTGAACGCTTGGCGATTTCTACGCTACTCTCTGGATAGGCTGGAACGCTTGTTACTGTAACCTCAAAGAGATCTGCTTTAATTACGTTTCTTTGATAAGGCTCTACATCAAAATTCCATTCTTCTTTAATCGCTCTGAATCCGAAAGACATCCCTGTAATATCACCGCGAGAAACGCTAACTAATAAATCTTTTCCGATTGTTGTATCGGGCGGAATTAGTTCAAAGCGTAAGCCGATTGAATCTTCTTCTAGCTTTAATGTTCCCGCACTTGTTCGACCTAGCAACTTGGTGTAGTCATGTTCAAAGAGTGCGCGCACATCTTCGCCACTTGCTAGGCTGTCACTGAAAGCTTTAGGCGCAAAGGATTCCACAAAATCACAGTAAAGCACTTGTGAAGGGCTATTCCATTTCACCGCATAACCGACTAGCTTTTGATTTTCTTCATCGGCTGAAAGTGTTGCGGAGCGGATTTCAAATTCTTTATTCATATTTCACCTATTAAGCAAAAAAAGGGGCTTTCGCCCCTCTATGATTTATGCTGTTGTCTCAATCACTTTGATAGCGTTTGAATCTACTACGCCACCGCCTAAATATTTATCGGTGTGTACTTTATAGAATCCCGGTTCGGTTAAGTTGTCTGGACGGGTTCGCACGCCTGTTTCGTGATCTACAATGAAATATCCGCGCTTGAAGTCACCGAAGGCAATTACTGCTTTGTTTGCTCCGCCTGTCGGCATTGTTTCTAAGAAGTGGACTGGACGACCTAATAATGTTGCTGGGGCATCGGCTGTTAAACCATCGCGCCAGATATAATCGCCGTTTTTGTTTTTAAGTTTTTGTAATGCTGCCGCAATCGTTGATGACATCACCCACACGGCATTTTTGCGGTATTTGCTATGAAGTGTATAGAACGCATCGATTAAAGTATCTGCATCAATTTTCGCTACGCCTGCTACTTCAATTTTTTGAAGTTTGCCGAATTGTCGAGTTTTATCATCTTCGGTTGTGCGTTGGTAGGTTAAGAAGCCTTTTGATTTCTTGTTACCATCACCGGAAGTTAAATCAGTTTCTTCTGTTTCTGTGAAGGTTTCAGAAATTTCATCAGTTAGCCAACCTAAAACATCAATGCTTGAGAAGTCTAAGATTTCTTGTGTAGTCTTAGGATAAGCATAGATTGAATTTAAAGCGATTGTTACTTCATGAAGTTTCGGGGTTGCTGTGCCGTTGCGTGCTGTGCCTTCTGTGCCGTGTTCTACTGCTGCACCGCCAGCCGATACTAATTTTTTGTATTCTTTCGCTCCAACCGGTAAGCGTACTACGTTACAAAGTTGGCGCATTACGCTATCGTCTGTTAAGCGTTTCATTACATCTTTGTCTAACTGCGGGATAACTGAATATCCGCCATCTTCACCGTTAGCCGTAGTTAAATTGCGAAGTTCACCAGTTTTCACATAATGGCGTAACTCATCATTTGAAAGTTGTTTCATGTTGCGTTGTTCTACCTGTTGAGATTGTTCGTTAAGGTTACGTTCTTCATCAGCTACTGCCTCATATTTGCTGATTTCATCGCTAATCTGTTTAACTAAATCTTTCAGCTTTTCAAAATCCACTGATTCAGATTCATTCAATGAACGATTTTCTTTTTCTGCTTTTTCAAGCATTGAGCGCATTTCTGCGACTTTTTCCGCCTTTTGTTGGCGTAACTCAATTAATTTTTTAAACATATTCATCTATTCCTTATAAGATTTCTTAGTCTAAATTTAGACGACTTCCATTAAGTCAAAATATAATATATAGTGTTTTGATTATTAAATAAACACCTTATTTTTCAATAGTTTAGTTGCGTTTAGATACGGTAAGTTAAAATTGTTTGATTGCTTAAATTTTGAACAGTTAGGATTAAATATTCTGTATTGAGATATCTTTTTTTGTTTGGTGAACAAAGGTGAACAATGGTGAACAGTTGGTGAACAATAGAAAAGAATATAACTATATAATAAATAAAGAGTTTTAAGGATTGGTGAACAAGGTGAACAGTTTTTCTATAAAATTTTTAACACGCGGCTTATTAGTGGTATTATGGCATCAGAAACTATCATAAATTTGTAGTGAATTTGAGTTTTAGTAACAAGCTTAGTAACAAGATTTTAGATTTTTAAAAATAAACATTTAAAATCAATATAATACAAATCAATTCGGGTTCAGCTAGTGCACCATATTGTAATCCCAAGCTTTTTAGCTTGGGATTTTTCTTTTTATCCCCTACTTAATTTGAATGAATATTTTCTGAACAAACTCCATAAGCAAATGAAAATAATTTTCATTGATTGACGTAAACGTTTTCGCTATACTTACGGCTCTTTTATTATCTATCGGTTTATATATCGGAAAACAATTATGAAATTTAAATTAAGTCTTATTTCAACTGCATTTTTGGCGAGTTTCTCCGCTTCTACTTTTGCGGAAACTGAACAAGCAGCAAATACAAACACCGAAGTGCTTGAGCAAATTAACGTTCAAGATACGGGGATTAAGCAAAATGGTTACCAAACAACAGGGACATCTGTCGTATCAAAAGCTGAAGTGCCAGTATTCGACACGCCAAACACAGTAAATATTCTTTCAACTAAACTACTAGAAGATCGCAAACCTGAATCACTCATTGATGCGCTTTATAACGTCAGTGGTGTGAGTCAAGCGAATACATTAGGTGGTATGTTTGACGCTATTCAAAAACGTGGTTTTGGTGGAAACCGTGACAACTCAATTATGCGTAACGGTTTAC
>OGGI01001613.1_pt1 | contig 15521 bp, 17 predicted proteins | sample 1571051 | NCBI WGS metagenome assembly OGGI01 (sample SAMEA2582075, study PRJEB24529) | metagenome | biome: Human gut stool | place: China | collected 2011 | reverse complement strand
ACGTGAGTGATACAACAGGAGCTGCTAAAACAGCTAAATATTATAGAATTCCATTACCTGGCGACACTAAACCTGCTAATAGAACCGATAATCTATTTAAAGATTTGGTTCGTTATTATGCTAAGGTATCTGGTGATAAATTTTATATCGGTATGGTATTGAAACCTGCAGCGGATGCACTTACTTATAATGAGGATAGTAAACCTGCACTAGCTGCAAATTTAACACCATCTATTCCAGATAAATTAATGAATAATGGTGAAGGACTTATTAGAATCGGCACTATGTTTGAATATGGTGGTATAGGGTATGATACTAACTTTTTAACTTCTATGTATGATTTGAATGATGGTGGTGAGAAAAATTCACATAGTTACATGAATAAGAAGAAAAATAATGTATTTAGCGTAGTTATTGAATCTGATACTGAAAATGATTTAAGTGAATTCGTTCCATCTACTTGGCAAGAATTTGATTCTATTGAAGGGGTATTAGAAGATATTCGTGCTTGGGGGGCAACCAAACCGGAAAGTCGCGGTCCATTATATAATGAACATACTAAGGATGAAGCCGATATGCTCAGTATAAATTATATGACAGACAATACCCCAACAATTAATATTGAGAACGGGACAATTACTGATGAACATCATGTAATTCCTGATGCATATGAAGTTTTACCATATGATGGTCGGGCAACAATTACTGTCACTAGTGATACAGTAACAGCTGACAGTAAATTATATGTATTGATGTATAAAAAACAAGCAGGTATCTTCTATAGTCAAGATATTACAGAAGTTGCGTTTACTGGTAATAGTGCGGTTATCCATTTTGATGGTAGTGCTACTAGTGAGCATTATAACCAAGCAGTTATTGAATTATCTCATGATTTAATAGGTCATGTAAATGTAACTGTTGCTAAAAACTAATTAAACTATAAAGAAATAGAGAATACCGAAAGGTATTCTCTATTTATTAAGTAAAATATATTACCAAGATACTGTAATATCAGTTGGTTCGTATTTAACGAGGTATAGATTTGGTAAATCGCCACCAACCGGACCATGATTATAACTAATGAGATTGAATGACACTTCACCAGATGTATTATCTACAGGAACATTATCAACTGAACCATTGTTTGATTTCACAAATAATTTATATTTTGTACCAGGGGTTGATTTGATAGTAATACTTGCGTTATTTACATCAAGATATCTGATATTTTCATTATTGTTGACTTTATAGAAATCATTGATAGGGACATCAGTTGTTACTGTTCTAGGTGGCATAGCAATACCTGTTTCTACTAGTGTAGAATCTGGTACATTTTGGAATGCTTTTGTAAGTTTATCAACAGGAGTTGCTTCATTAGCAGCTAACATAACCAAGTTTTCCATTGGGTTAATTATTGTTAATTTAATATGGGCGCTATCGGCTTTGTTTTTAAATACGATAGCAGAACCATAATCACCAAAGTTATCATTTAGTATAACTTCACCAGTATTAGGTTGAATTCGATGAACTGCGTTTATGATGGCGTTAAATGTGTTATTATTGACGATTGCGATTTCGTCGGTTAATGTACTTGTATCAACAACTACACTACGACCTTGTAACGCATAGGTGTTAATTAGTGATAGTATACGTTGATGACCATCGCATCCAGTTTGTAATGGTTGGGTGCCCGATAGAGTTACATTACCAAAGTCAAGGACTTTAAAATCATTTATTGTACCCAATGCGTTTGGTAGCTCACCCAAGTTAGGATTAAAATGACTATCATGTTCAGCAACACAGTCTTCATAACTATATAGCTCACCACGATCCATTGTTTTGACATCACTGATACGTTTACGAACATCTACTAACAAATCTTCCATAGTATCGAACTCTTGCCAGTCAGATGGAATAAATGAGGATAACTCATTTTCACTATTGGATCGGATTACGTTACTGGATTGGAATATACCGGACTTCTTAACGATTTTTTCAAGATATTTGACCTGTTCATTACCAGGGTTATTAAAGATGGAGTAACCTTGATGTACATACCCATTCACAGAATTATAATGAATAGTTTCGACGGAACCATGTACGTCAAAGGATAGCTCACCATCGTTTAATAATTTTTCAGGAATAGCCGGTGTGATATTTCTGAAATTAACGAGTGTGGATTCAGAATCAAAGTGACCGTTATGTGTAGCCGCTGTTTCATATAGACCAATAATAGGATCTGCAAAACCAATAGCACCAAATGTTGCACTATCACCACTGATAGTACAATAGAAATGCATCATATTTTTGTAGATATTAGTTTCTTTATCAAAAGGTAAGTTATCAGCAGGTAATGGAATGCGATAATATTTCGCAGTTTTTTGATTACCTGTAGCATCACTTACGTAAAGTTGTATTTTTTTTTTGTATAGCCATTCGTGGGCTCCTTTCTATAAAACTAAACTTGTTTAATAGTTATAAGTATGTCAAAAAAAAAACGTCACTTTATATAAATATATATTATTTTTATATGTATATTTTAAGTATAGGAGGAAAATACTATGCATGTAATTGACATACGGACGATGTACTCATTAGTCATCGCCTTAGTTATCTTTACATTACTGCGATTATTAATTTTTATGGTAACTGGGCGTAAAGGACCAGAAGTATTAGAGATCGCTCAAGTGATTACATTTATTCTAATTATCATTACGTATATTTATATTTCATAGGAGGAATTAAAAAATGAAACTAACGGAACAACAAAAAGAACGTTATATTGCAGCCTGCACAAGTGCTATTTGTAGATGTCTAATCCCAAATGCAACTAAGGTTAGTGTGAATCTAAAAGATATTGAACACCCAACCTTATCTGTATACACTAGAGGAGCTAATAGTGAAGATGAATTTCATCTCGATGTGGTATTAACAGATGCTAATTCTATGCGTTTATATTTTAAGCAAGTAAAATTCTTATATGGTGAGACTATAATAGGGATAGCATTAGAACCATCTATACAATGTCGTAACCATATCAGTCGCACGATTGATTTCGCATTATCGGGTTCTGATGAAAAATATAAGGAGTTTTTCTATAAGTTTGGTGTAATACCAGATTATCCTGACTTAACAATTGATAGCACTAATTGGCATTCACTTGATAACTTAAAGGATCTTAGATTTACACCAATGAATTTAGATCGTATTCTAAATGAAGATGGTAAATAATATGGCAAAGTATTTACCATATACTTTGTTGGATGTTTATAAAGATATATTTGATACGCCTCTTCGTTGGTCAGTTAGAACAGCTAACTACGACGATGAGAAAGCCCATGAACGCGTTGAATTTCATTGTTCGAGTGGTTGGATTATCGTCAAAGCAACACGGTATATTGATTATATTGAGTTGATTCAACTGGAGATTCATAATAAAGAAACAGGGTATATGACCACACTAAACTGGACTGATACGAATGAATCATCTAAATCAGTTATTAAGTTGATTGCTAAGTCAATTCGTGATAATACGATATATCCCATTAGGTACTATACCTAATGGGAATCTGTTTACTGTTAGAAAGGATTATAATGATGAATACGCTATTTACAGTATATGATAGCTTAAAAGCCCTTAATTGGCAAACGAGTAAGGAATATGTGGTAGGAGATGAGCATGTAGAATTCATGTCATATCATGAAAATGATATTCATGTAAGTATACAAACAGTGTATACCGAAGTGAATTATGATTTATTATCATTGATGCTATCAGTTGAATTACCATTGGGTACAAATACAATTCTATCATTGGATGCAAGAGATCCTATATCGGTAGAACGTATTGTATCCACGATGCAACGATTACCATCTTTTATTCCTCAATATCATCCAAAACAAGTTATTGAGTTGAAAGACTATCGTGAAGATAGTTTATATGATTAAATAAGGAGATATACTATGAACACTATTAATGATATGGCTCAATTGATTATGGCATGTAAGTTTGATGCTCGACATTACATAGAACATCAACGAATTAATTACCCAAAACAAGTATTACTAGTTAAACACAATGCACCAAATAATTCGGATATTACCATCTGTTTAACCTATTCGACTATGAGCGATACAGTTATTCAAATCAATGCTATCATAGAGAATGAGGTGATTACTGAATCAATGGTGTTAGAGTCAGAGACTGATCTTAAACAAGGTGTGCGGTTATTAGAACTTTTGGATTATCAACATTCATTTGAATGTACAGTTACCACCACATTGTTGCAATTAGTTGAACGAGATCTCATCAAAATCGATGAACCATTAGCAGTAGTCGAATATAACAATAAGAAATATATAGGTTTAGTATTCGGTATAGTAGAAAAACAGAGAGATATACAGACTGCATTTAATTTATATATTGATCCGTCGTTTATATATCGATTATTTATCGACCCTGATGGTTTGGATAGTATTGATGTACGTATAACCGATCGGTTTAAGCATACTAATGTAATAGAAGATATAACACCTAAACAGTTAACAGCTCATTTAGAGTGGGCTGAGGATAAGATTGTTGACTTTTTACATTCTATGCCGAATATCATCGATAACCCATACTTTGGTTCAGATGATACTGAGGAGAAAAAATAAGGAGGAAAATATCATGGCAAACCGTACATTATTTAACGTAACTGTGGAGTCTAAAGTATTTGGACAAAAACCAACAAGCTCGTACAGAAAACTATTAGAATCTTTAATGACTAATCTTATTGAAGATCCTAAAACAACAGCAAAAGTGTTAGGAATTAAATTAAAATCCCAAATGAATATTAAGAAGTTCGATGTGGAACATAAGACGATGACTATTTCTGGTCATACTAACACAATGAACTTAAAAGTAATCAATCGTAACATTGAACGGATTGTTGATTCTCTTATCACACCAAGTGGTGAAAAATACATTATTAAAAACTATGTATTGGAATCCATGAATGATGAGGAATATAGTCGAATTCATGAATCTGAAGCTCTAGCATACATCTTAGACCACACAGGTCTTAGGGATTCATTCCGAGATGATTTCGATGCCGCTATGGAGAAACTTCCATTTATGTATTCCGCTAAATCATCTATGGTAGCATTTGTTCCACCAACGAATTGGGATGAACTTAGATTGTATTTTTCTGAATTCGGATTTATGGAGATAGCTGATAAAGAATATCTTCTCCCTATGCCAGAAGGATTTATTCGTTTTAGAGTTAAGGACTATGACTTTGATATAACGAATATCTATATCGATTTATTCAATTCCATGAAACCAGAATCACCTATTGCAACCTTTGGATGCCAATTGACTGATTGTGTAGATTTGTCTATCATTGCCTCTGGTTTTTATAATAATCCGTTGTTATCGGATCTTAAAAACCTACATTTGGCTATTGGTAGATATTGGGCACCATTTGTAGTGAATAATCGCTTCTATGGATACCGAAGTGCTAATGGTAAGAAGGCATATGTGATTCCTACCATGAGTGAAATCGAATTCAAAGAGAAGTTTAATGACTTTTTCACTAATACTGTATTACACAATTACCCAGTAGCGTATTACAAGAACGGTAAGTTTAAACGTTTCATTGCGTTCTCTGAGTTTGAAGATGTGATTAGGAAATCAATTAGTAAAGAAACAAAAAGTGATACAGCCGTAGTCTCTGATGATAACGATATTGATGAAGTATTGGATATTACAATGCCTCAATCCTATCTAACTACGAACGTGTTGCCTGATTACAAAGGAACTGCTGAAGATATTGCACAGTATATGTCATTCTTTACTGATGGGATACTTACCGATATGGAACTACTAGATTCTTCCGTAATCTGTAAGACACGATTTAATGAAACGATTATTGTATCAACAACAGATGCACTGGATACTGAAGTGTATGTAGAATTCATTGATGCTGATACATATGTATACACATCAGAAGGAATGAAACTTCGTGAAGTGATGGATATATACACGATTCGATATGGACTACATCATATGGGTTTACAATCCATATCTGAATGGTTAGAACGATTCTATCATCGATACCAACAAAGTTGCTCACCATTTATAACCGACTACCATATGGGTTTCTATAATCAGAAGACTGGCGAGTACTATTGTGTTCATTTTGATGATTCTGATGTGAATATCGTATTTGATATCACCAAAGATATCCATACGATGAAAGATACACAAACTATGTCACCAGAATCTATGTGTGAATATATTGACAAATTAGGAGAGTAGTATGGATAGAGAAACAGTTCAAAAAAACCTAGCGAATACCATAGAGTATATGATATTCGAAGAAGGTGTTAAGTATGTTGACGTAGCTCGTAAAGCAGATATAGCTCAATCATCTTTATATAGCTATAAACAACGTATAGGTTTAATTAGTCATGATAAAGCGATACGGTTAGCCGATGCCATGGGTATCCCTCTTGAAAATTTATGTCGACGGACGAAGAAGTCAAATACCACATTTCGTATTAGAATGGGTATGGTAAAAACGTCTGATATATCTGATACTGAATTACGAGATACATTAAAGATATTGGCAACCCCAAGTTTCCCAATCATATATCGAGCCGTGATGGGTCAACCATTTAAAAATCCAAATCAAATTAATTTGGAAACCTGTTCTGTTCATATAGGGTCTGGAGATCTTATTAACTCCACAAAAACCTATATAGAAATCCATACCATCGGTGTAGATTCATTACAGACTGATGTAAAAGCATCCACTACTGAATTAATGGTGTTCGTTTCCAGATTATTACGATCCCATGCGAAAGATATGAGTTATCGGGTACTATACACCTAATCCGTATAGAATAACAATTCTATAATCGATATACTTGTATAGTATATGATCCGAACGAATGAAACTCATATAATAGAAGAGATGTATCGTCCGATATGTCTCTTCTATTTTTTTTTTAGAAAGGAGCTCTTCATAGATGGCTACTAAAATTAATAAATTAAAAAAGATTTATGTTGTGAATGAAGCTGGCGATGGCTCTAAGGAATTTGTTGAAATCTATGATTCTAATGAACAAATTAAATCTGCTGTAGAAGCAGCTAAAGAAGCAGTAAAAAATAGTAATACTAATCGAGCAGCTGATACTCCACAAATTGGAAGACCTGATATACCATTTATTGAAGCAACCGAGTTATCAACCACTATTAACTTTGAAAATATTGATACTGAAAAAGCTACTCATGCTTTAACAAATGAAAATTTTGGAATTAAGACCTTTTTATCTGGTGGTTCTCATATTACAGTTCTTATGACAGTTAACGATATTGAAGATGGATCGACTACTGATATTCTTCTAAAAGATCCATTAACGCCACTTGCTACAATAGATATTGAACCACTAGCAACTATTGGTAGAAATATTAGATTTTTAACATCAATGTTTCCATTAAATAATAATGGTTCATATAGTATTTTCCTAGTTGTTGAAGGGGAACATATAAACCTATATTTAAATACGTTCTATGGTACATATAACACATTCGATAAATTTAAAAAATACGTCAATGAAGATGATGGTAATAAAAACAATGCTCGTAATGGATATCTTATTAATACACAAGTATTACAAGGCTTATTTGTATTAGAGGATACTCTATAATAGGTGGTGATATAATATGAAGACAATCACCATGGAAATGAAGCGTTATAATGGCACAACCTTTACAGTCACTTGTCCAAAAACGGTTATTGAACAAGTACAGGAATGGAATCATCATGACGCTAATGATAGTATTCATGTAACAGATGCATTTAAAAGTGCACTTAGAACATTAGCCACGATTAATGAAAATGGATACGTACCAACACATTCGACTCGAACTGTATTGGAATACCCAACATACCAAGCTATGTTAGATGATTCTGAACATCAGCCTAAAGATGCTATGATTATGGTATTGGATGCAACGGGTGATATTACGGTTGATTATGGTTGGGCTATGTATCTAGTACATAAAGATGCGTATGGCACCATGCAGTACAAAGTATCCGATTCTACGATGTTGGATATGAGTATTTCATTAGCGACTATCAAAGGGTTTAACCAAACTGCTGAAGCAATTGATACTATGGTAAGCAATTCTCATACTCACGAGAATTTAAATGCATTGGCATCAATTACATCTGATAAGATTGTACATCTCTCCAATATCCAAGAAGTGAAAACGTGTGATGATACAGAATTAACAACATTGGATGCTAAAGTGGATACTATGATTTTCTCTAAAACTAAATAGTATTGACTACTTAATAATACACATAGAAGAATACATCATTAGGTGTATTCTTCTATTTTTTTTATCGGAGGATATATCTATGAACTATGATACTTCTATTGTTGATGTTGCGATAGTGGAGAGTCTTAAATATATCGCTAAAGATGATTATATGAGTCGTCTTCGTAAGCAATTATCAGCATTACAGCGATTACATACAAAAATAACAACCACTACAGCATCTGATATTAAAGAATTAACAACGAAGATTCATCACATTAACGAGTCAAATTATAAGAAAGATTTCGTTATCAATAAAGACGTATTTGAACGAATCATAGATACAACGAATATGATTATTAAACGAATGGGTCGTATTTGTACAATGGTAGTTACTAAGGATATGATCGATTCTGCTATTGTGGAAGAGTTAAATGATTCCATTACATCCAAATATACTATTTTAACTACGAATGATTTATTGACTGATATTGAACATCATAAACCAATCAGTGTTAAAGGATTGCATACATTCTTAACTATGATATCTAATACACATACAACTCTAGTGAATACATTAGAAACAATTATTAAAAAACTTGATACCTATATAGTTAATCAAACAAAGATACTTGATTCATTTACAAATGATATTAGTACACATAGTGACTATTATACTGGATTAGGGAATAACTTATCAGTGTATGTACATCGATACAAAGACTCCATTCGTTCTATTGAACTATTTATTAAATCAACAGATGTTTGTATTGGCAATCTTCATGTACTAACATCTGCTATTAGTAAGCATATAGAATAGAAAGGAATTATATGACTGGACTACTATCCCAATTACGAGAAAAAGTCTTCCCATATTTATATTTAATTACGTGGAAATGGGTCTGGACTGCATTTAAAGATATACTTTTTAATATAATTGCTTATATAACGAATCCTATCGTAGTACTATTCGCTGATAAGTATGGTAACTTACCACGTAGTTTACGGTATTGGCAAACCTACGATAACTGTTTAGATGTTGAATGGATGGTTACTGAAGGGGTTGTACCTAAACTATTCCGATATGATTTTAATAAGCATTACAAGTACCATTATGAAGTCAAGAATGATGATGGTACATTAATCCCTGGTCATGTAGACATCTTAGACGATACCTTTACCATTAAAGAACGAATGCAACGGTACTTCTGTCGGTTATTATGGTTAAATCGAAATTGTGCCTATGGATACTCCTATGAAGTATCCGGTATTGATTATACAACTATGGATATGGAAGTCATCACTAATACGAAACATGAACGTGTTATCTATGAAGGTGAATCTGAATATACAACTTGGACTAAAGATGCTAGTGGAGTACCTGTAGTCACTACTCATCATTATACAGGTGGATATTTCGCACTTAAGTTCGAGATTCCTTGGTACTGCTTTGGTAAGAAGTTTGACTTTGATATTTATTTAGGTTGGAAGATTAATCCATCATTAGAACGTGGTCGTGTAACAAAAGCTATGTTAGCGATGCGTGTATCTCCATTCCATAGTTGGAAATGGGAAGATTAATCGTACGAACTATTTAGTAATAGTCTGGGAAGAGTCTGGTCAGACTCTTCCCAGTTTTATATATGAAAGGATTATAGTATGAACGAATTATATGAATTGACACTGGAATCGCAAGATATTCAGTTGATTGTCACTGAGGGTATCGTAAGTGGTTCTAAAAAGTTAATCGATACTGCGATTACAAAATTGAAAGAATTATTGAAACGAATTGTTAACTTCATTAAAGAAAAGATCCAAGCAGGATCTAAAGCAGTCAAAGCATTGCTTAGTAAAATTAAGGGAAGTGGCAAGCCTCTCACTATTGATGCCGGCGAATCTGATATTAAGGTATTGAATCTTGATGTAGCGAATACGATTGTGAAATCAGTTATTCTTACACAAAAGGAAGCTGATAAGGTGATCTACTCTCTCGTATCTGATAATGCTAAGGTTAGTGTTGATGATTATCGGGAAGAGATCGAAAAATGCGACAATGTCTTCGCTAAGTATCGTGATGATTTAATGATCATATACAAGAAACCACAAGATTTGGATATTCCGAAGCTAGCTGATTTGAACAATACGATTATGAACGCTAGCGGAAAGATGTTGAATAGTATCGATAAACTAGATGCTGCTATCAATGCGATTAAGAATAAAGGGGAACAAGAAAACTTATCTCCATTGGTTAATAATCTAAGTGTAGTTGAACATAGCTTGATGGATTTAACACAACGTCTGAATTTAATACAAGGACTTATTGGTATTACTGTACGTGGTGCACAAAAGAAACTGTAAAGACAATTAATAGAGGAATGGGATTACCCATTCCTCTATATGTTTATTTTAGTACCGGTTTCGTTACATGATCTTCAATTTGTTTTGCGACTGTAACACCATCTTTAATCTTTTTATTGCCTATTTTCTTAATTAGTATTAGGCATTTTTCTAGTGTTTTATTATTATATGATATCACATATTGTTCTATGGAAATCAATTTTTGAATAACCGCTATTTGTTTATTTACATTCATTGTATTGGAATCCAGTCTTGCTTTTTCTAGTTTATCAATCCTATCAGATAAAGCCTTAATGGTATTGACAACATTCTCATTGCTATTATGAACATAACTTAACGTTGTTAGAATTTCTTTTTTAGCATCACCGACTGACATATTTTGTGTGTATCTTAATAAGATTTGTTCTATCGTATCATATTCTTTTGAAAAATCGAGATAATCTTTATCAACATCACCGCTTCTATTTAATTCTGTGATAACACGTGTTATCTTCTGAACGATACTGACATGAACCTTAGCAGATTCATCTACTATAATACATTTGGGAACATCAATCATTTTGTGATCGTCCATCTCGGTAAGATGTTGTTTTAATTTAGTTGCTAAGTTTAGAACAAATTTGATGAATTTAACACATTTATCTTTGATAAATACGATAATTTTTTTAATAAACACTTTAAGTTTTTCAATGATTTTAGAAGCCGTAGACTTAGTTTTATCAGCAAAGCCTTCAGTGACAGCTAACTCTAATTCAGTGGATTCGATTGTCAATTCATATATATCATTCATGTTTATGAACCTCTTTTACATAGTATGGTTAGTATAAGTTATAAGATTGTCAAATGAAAAAAACATATCGGTTAGTTTGACAGTACTAGCCACTAAAGCATAAAATAACAAGAACTATTAAATAATAGAAATCCAGAATCTATGTTTCTATAGATTCTGGATTATTTGGTAACAATTTATTTTATATACGTATATAGAAAGGTGATTATCAAATGACTAATTTAATCACAATCCGTCGCTATAACGGAACTGGTTTTACAGTAGCTCTACCTAAAACCGTAGTGGAACAAGTAGCTACTGTCAAAGAACATGTTGAAAATACTAATATCCATGTGTCTACTGCTGACCGTGCTCTTCTTGTAAAAACAGTAACCTTAGATGCAGACGGTAAAGTTCCTACTGCTAAATTAGGTGATCGTAAACATAACGTCATCTTAGATTTTAATTCTGTGGAAGCATTTACAACAGCTCTTCCAACATTAGAAGCGGGTCGTACATGTTTTGTTGTGACAGGTGAGCATTCCTGGGCTATGTACCAAACAAAAGGTGCAGGTCAATACGTTGAGATTGCCAATACCTTATCTGCTGAAGTACAAGCTGGCTCCTGGGAAAATTTACAAAACAAACCAACATCTGCTGTAACATCCATCGACCAAATGGTTGAACAAGATCATACACATGCTAACTTAGCCGCTCTTGATAAATTGAAAGAAACATCTTTTGCTGCTAAAAAATCCTTAGCATTGACTAAGACAATTAGTGATGGTCAAGTACCTCCTAATACCGATGGGTTAGGTGTAGGCTCCATGCTATTCGTATTGGATGATCCTAAAGTAAATCCTGTATTAAACTTGGATACTAACTCCTTGACATCCGTATTGTTGAAACTAAAAGATGGTACACATACAGAATCCATTACATCTAAATTGGATGAAGCAACAGAAACTATCAAATACATTAAGTCCGTTAAGTTTACTAATAACTCCACTAACTGTGAAGGTACCGTACGTCATACGATGACTAAACAAAATGGTGAATTGGTAAATACAGACTATGTATTAGATCCAGGTGAAAGTCGTACTGTTACAATCGATATTCCTAAATACTACAAAGCCCATGATTTTAAAATCATCGATATTTCCCCAGTAGGTGAAGTTGATCCTAAGAAATATGGTGTAGAAGTTGATATTCTTGCTGAAGAAGTAACAGAATCTAAAGATGGTAGTGTATTAGCAGTGAATAGTATTGGTGGACCTGAACATACAGAAGAAAGTGCTGTAACTCATGAAGAAGCTACTACAATTCCTGTAACACCACCATCCTCCACTGAAACAACAGAAGCATCTCATACAACAGAAACTTCTGGTAACTAATAGAATAAAGAGAATACCATCGGGGTATTCTCTTTATTTCTCGTCTGGGTATATTGATGACATTCTTATAATTATAATACTATCGATTCCAAGAAAGGAAATAATACAATGGCTATACAAAAAAAAATACAACTCTACGTGAGTGATACAACAGGAGCTGCTAAAACAGCTAAATATTATAGAATTCCATTGCCTGCTGACACAATGGATTATGATATCTTAGATAATCCATTAAAAGGCTTAGTTCGTTTATATTGTCGTATCGTAGGTGATCGAATCGAATTTGCTCCAGTTGTTCATCATTTACCAGTTGGTCAAAATACACCAGGTGTAAAAACGGAAGTAATTGCTCAACCAAATGGTGGAAGTCTTTACATTACACATGCTGAAGAATGTTCTCCTACCATACCGAAAGAATTACTAAATGACGGAGAATCTTATTCTGGTTTCATGAACTTAGCTATGGATGATACAGCCGACAGAGTTCAATTCGATACAGTATCCTTTTTCAGTAATAATAACTTAACTTTTCCAGAAGGATCTGAGTCTGTTAAGACAGCCCTTAAATATTTAGATGCAAATAAATCTAAGTTATTCTCCAAAGGTAATCCTATTTATAGTGATTATTATAGTGATTTAATACCATTTGTCCCATCTACATGGCAAGAATTTGATAGTTATGAAGATGTGTTGACTGATATTCGTAATTGGATTGATGGCCCAGACATCGTAGCTGATCGTTGTCCAGATTATCCTAAGTCTATGGTTAATAGCCCGCGTTTAAAATATATTATCACTGATGTTTGTACAATTAGTGGTACAAGTGTTGATGGTGAACCTAAGAGTGGTGCAACTACCGTTGAACATAGTGGTGCCGCAGAAATCTATGCTAACTATATGGAACGTATCAAATTAGATAACCCAACACTACAAGGGGATACATTGTCTATTGAATGCCATAACCACTATACGAATGATGATGAAGCAAGAGCTAAGTTATCTGTATTTGGTAAAAAAGCTAATGGTGATGTTGTTGAATTTGAAAGTACTATGGAAGAATCAACACAATCTGGTAGAGTATATAAATCTACCATTACGTCTGTTAGTGAATATAGTGAAATTCTATTCCATTTATACTCTCGTAAAAATGGTGGTGGACAAGACGTTTATACGAAAGTTACATTCACTGTATAACATCATAAATAATAGAGAATACCTTTGGGTATTCTCTATTTCTTTTATTGAATCGATTACCATGGTTACCCAACCAAAAAAAATACCATGTAGTCTAAACTATAATGAGAACTAACTAATAACTAGACTGTAACATGGACTGTCCATGTTACAGTCATATTAATTTAGAAAGGTGAATGATCTATGTATAATACTAGTAATGAATTTCTAATAGAATCTACAGAGATTAATCTATTAGTAACAGAAGGGTTAGCTGATAAAAGTAAGAAAGCGTTTACTAATATCATCAAGAAAATTAAAGAATTTATCCGTAAGGTACTAATGTATATTAAATCTAAGCTCAGTAATAAAATAAAAGCTGTTGACAAAAATATCAAAACGGCTAAGGTTAATGAAACAGAAACGGAAACTATCGAAGAGCCAATTACTCTTGCCAATACTAAAAAATTAAATGATATATTAAATTCGGTTGAGATGGTGCTTAAAACTAGTAAAAAAATTACATTCAGACCCGATGTTGATCTTGACGAACTTCTTAATACTGCAACGAAAGACTATGAAACGCTCGAATCGGTATATGAAAAATACAAAGATAATATAGATGAAACATATACTAAAATTACACCGAATATGTTTGATATATATGGGGAAATTAATAAAAAATGTTCTGCTATACTCGATAGTATTAGCCAGAATACTCGCGTTTTAGAGAGTGATATTAAATTACTTAATGACTTAGCATATAGTTTTTCTCCTAAGATAGTGCAAGTATTAACAAAAGCACAAGCAATTATAACAAAAGTTATGACTGTAGTGGAATTTGTAATCAATAGTTGCAACCGCAGTATTACCAAACTATATCACTGATAAAATAATAGAGAATACCTTAAGGTATTCTCTATTATTTTATAGAAATTTCAATGTATTATACATCAGTACGATTCACTTTATCTATTTTTTTAACACTATGAATCATTGCATCGAATATGAATTTAACTATAGTGCTAATTTGAGATAATGCAGTTGATACTGTGCCAGATAATTTCAATGTGTTAGGGTATAATACCTTACTCGGACTCTTAAGTTCTTCTAACTTATCACAGGTACGTTTACTTAGTTTACTAGAGATAGCAGCAATTTCTTCACAATAGCTAGCACATTTTTCATAATGTTGAACTAATTGTTTAGTATCCCCTTTAATTGGTTCCAATACACTATCTTTAGTTTTGTTAAAATTGTCGCGAAGTGAAGCAAGTTCATTAGTAAGTCTATCTAAAGATGTATTTACCCCATCTTCTGAGCTAAAGTCACTCTTTTCTATAGCGTGTAGAGTATATTCCGAAACTTCCAATAGTCTATTTAATTTATTAACGTTTGCTACTTTAATAGGTTCATTAATTACTTGAGATGCTTTTTTCTTAATATTATTAACAATATCCTTGATTGTTTTAAATTTATTATTGAAAACTTTCTTAACGAGTTCGATAAGCTTTCG
>OGGI01001609.1_pt1 | contig 15546 bp, 10 predicted proteins | sample 1571051 | NCBI WGS metagenome assembly OGGI01 (sample SAMEA2582075, study PRJEB24529) | metagenome | biome: Human gut stool | place: China | collected 2011 | reverse complement strand
TCCAGCTGAGCTACCAACGCATACGTTCCGTTCGGAACATGATGTATTTTATCACGCAGGGCGGGGTTTGTCAACAGCTTTTTTAAAATATTTTTATATTTTCCAAAAAAGAACGTCTTTTCTTTGATTTTACTGCGGCTTTTCTGTAATTCTTCTGCCACTTCGGCGCGAAAAGCGGCTTCTGCGGCCGCTTTTTGCCCGCCGGGCGGGGGAGAGTGGGCGTGGCGCTCAGTCCTCCTGCGCCAGCTGACGGGCGATTTTTACACCGGTGGGGGTGGCGGCAAGGCCGCCCTGACCGGTCTCGCGCAGGTCGGGGGAGAGCAGACTGCCCACGCGGCCCATGGCGTCGATAACCTCGTCGCAGGGGATGGCGTAGTCCACCCCCGCCAGCGCCATGTTGGCGCAGGAGACCGCGTTCACCGCGCCCACCACGTTGCGCTTGATGCAGGGCACCTCTACCAGACCCGCCACGGGGTCGCAGACCAGACCCAGCAGGTTGCCCAGTGCCATAGCGGCGGCAGCGGCGCACTGCTCCGGGGTGCCGCCCTTCAGGTTACACAGGGCGGCGGCGGCCATGGCGCTGGCTGCGCCTACCTCGGCCTGACAGCCGCCCTCTGCGCCCGCCAGCGTGGCGCGGGCGGCGATGACCTGCCCGAAGCCTGCCGCCACATACAGTGCGTCGCAGACGGCGTCCTCGTCTGCCTGCCCGGCGCGCGCCAGCGGCAGCAGCACCGCCGGCAGCACCCCGCAGCTGCCCGCCGTGGGCGCGGCCACGATGCGCTTCATGCAGGCGTTGCACTCGGCGGTTTTTAGGGCTTCCGCTGTTACTGCGGCCAGATAATCATCGCCCAGCAGGCGTCCCTGCTGCCACGCCTGCTCCACCTTGGCGGCATCGCCGCCGGAAAGGCCGCTGCGGCTGCGCTGTGTGGGGTCGTATTCCTGACTGGTGGCCTGCATCACCTGCCACAAATGCCGCATGGCGGCGCGGCTGTGCGCCTCGGTCAGGCGGCTCTCCTCCAAATCGCTGCGCAGCACCGCTTCTGCCAGCGTGATCTTCTGGCTGCGGGCTGCGGCCAGCATCTCTTCACAGGACAAAAATGCCATGGCTCATTCCTCCGTTTCTTCCGGCTCGTCCACGTTCAGGCAGGTCACCTTCAGCAGACCCGGCATCACCGCCAGCTGCCGCTCCAGCGCGTGGGGAATGTGGGAGTCGCACTCCAGCACCATCACCGCATAACCGCCCGCAGCGGCGCGGAACACCTGCATGGACGCGATATTGATGCGCCGCAGTGCCAGCGCCATGGTCACCTCGGCAATGCAGCCGGGGGTGTCCTCGTTGTGGATGATGAGGGTGTTGCTGTCACCACCGAAATCCGCCGGTACGCCGTCGATCTCGGTCACGCGGATGCGTCCGCCGCCCACCGATGCCGCCTTGAGCGAGAGCTGCCGCCCGGTGCGGCTGGTCAGGGTGAGCACGGCGGTGTTGGGGTGGGCAGAGCGCAGCTCTACCGGGTGGATGCTGAACTGCATTCCCTGCTGCGCAGCCAGCGCAAAGCTGTCCGGCAGGCGGGGGTCGTCCGGGCGCAGACCCAGCAGCCCCGCCACCAGTGCGCGGTCGGTGCCGTGGCCTTTGCCGGTGGTGGCAAAGCTGCCGTACAGGCCAATGTCTGCCTGCGCCGGCACCTCGCCCAGAAGCTTTTGTGCGGTATAGCCGATCTTTGCCGCACCGGCGGTGTGGCTGGAAGAGGGTCCGATCATCACCGGGCCCAGAACATCAAATAATCGCATAGGGGACAGCCTTCCTTTCCTGAGGGTTTTCCCACTTTTGCGCGGCAGCTGCTGCCGCAAAACGCGCTTTTTTCCTGCTTGAATGGACTAAAATTGCCAAAACGGCACATTTTTATCAAGTTTATTATACCGCTTTTGCTGCACTTGTGCTATAATAACTTTATTAATGTTTGAAAATGTCCCCAAAATGGCGTTCTGGCTGCTGCCTTGCAGCGCCGCCCCGCCGCCAAGGGAACAACACGGAGGGTAGATCCTATGAAACTGGTAAGCGTGGAAACTCCTGAAAAGAGTGTCTGCAAAATGACCTTCAGCGCTACGGCTGAGGAACTGGAGGCCGCCTCCAATGCGGTCTATGAGCGCACCCGCGCCACTTATACCATCAAGGGCTTCCAGAAGGGCGAGGCCGACCGCGCACAGATCGAGGCTGACCGCGGCGAGCACACCTTCTGGTACGATGCCATCAACGACCTGATGGATCAGGATGTGCCTGCTTTGTACGAGGCTGCTTTGAAGGAACACGGCTTTGCGCCGGTAGATGACCCCAGCTACGATCTGGTAAGCGTGAAGAAGGACGAGGGCTTTGTGGCTACCGCCACCGTGGCGCTGCAGCCCGAGTTGAAGCTGACCAAGACCACCGGCTTTACCTCCCAGTGCGTCACCCCGGAGGTGACCGACAAGGAGATCGACACGGTGCTGGAGCGCCGCCGCAACTACGCCGCAGAGCTGGTGCCCCACAAGGGCCCCGCTGTAAAGGGCAATGTGGTGCACATGGACTTTGAAGGCCTTCTGGACGGCGTGGCCTTTGCGGGCGGCACGGCAAAGGACCAGTCCGTGCAGCTGGGCAGCGGCCGCATGATCCCCGGTTTCGAGGACGGCATTCTGGGGCACAAGGCAGGGGACGAGTTCGAGATCAACGTCACCTTCCCCAAGAACTACCCCAACAAGGAGCTGGCCGGCAAGCCTGTCGTGTTCAAGATCAAGCTGCATGACGTGTGCGTGCGTCAGCTGCCTGCCTTGAACAGCGATTTTGCCAAGAAGATGGGCAAGGAGACCATGGAGGAGTACCGCGCCTTCGTGAAGAAGCAGCTGTTCGACGGTCGCCACGGCGGTGCGCTGAACCACGCCAAGGACATGATCCTTGGTCAGCTGGCCGATGCCACAGAGGGCGAGATCCCCAGCATTCTGGTGGAAAACGCCTACCAGCAGCAGATGCAGGTCATTCAGCAGCAGCTGCAGATGCAGCGCATGAGCCTGAACACCTACCTGAGCCAGATCCATGAGACCCGCGAGAGCTTTACTGCCAAGGTGCGTGCCGCCGCAGAAAAGAACACCCGCGCCCGCATGGCACTGCTGCAGATCGCACAGCAGGAGAACCTGCTGCCCACCGATGAGGAGATCGACAAGCAGCTGGCTGAGCGCGCTGAAAAGACTAAAAAGACGGTGGAAGAGATCAAGGCAGGCACCAACGTTGCTGCCCTGCGCCGCAACGAGGGCATCCGCAAGGCTGCCGATTGGGTCATCGACCGCTCCACCATCGAGGAAAAGGTAGAGAGCAAGTAAGCGCTGACGGTTTGGAATGCGCGCCGCGCTGCTCTTCGCATCAATAGAGGAAAAACAATTTTAAATTTGAGAACCGGGAAAATCTGCGGATTTTCCCGGTTCATTTTTCACAGAAAGGAATGCAGTTCTCCTTTACGACCTTTCCCGTGAAAATGCAATGCCGGGCGGTCCGCAGACCGCCCGGCATTGATCTATTTAAGAATAATACTTCCGCTGATTATGCGCAGAGCAGCGCGGCGCGCATTTAAATCGTTTTTCAGGTCAGAAGGTTGAAGCCCATGATGACCACGCCCAGCACCACCAGCACGACGCCGGTGGCGCGGTTCAGGGTCTTGGGGGCGGCCTTGTTGGCAAACACAGCGGCAATGCGTGCCCACAGCAGGGTGAACACCACGCACAAGCCCCACACCAGCCAGTCGGGCGTGCCGCCGATCATAAAGTGGGACACCGCACCGGTCAGGGCGGTAAAGGTCATGATGAACACGCTGGTGCCCACGGCAGTTTTCAGTTCGTACCCCAGCACACTGGTGAGGATGAGCAGCATCATCATGCCGCCGCCCGCGCCGATAAAGCCGCAGATGAAGCCGATAAGCACGCCGCACACCACCGACTGCACCGCACGCTTTTGTGCGCTGACCCCCTGCATGGCTTCCTTGGTGGTCATCACCGGGCGCAGAATGAACTTGACGCCCAGCAAAAAGGTCATGAACACCGAGAAGCCGCCCATGGTGGCGGAGGGCACCTTGCTGGCCACCCAGCTGCCCACCACCGTAAAGACAAGCACACTTGCCATCATGATCAGGCCGTTTTTGATATCCAGATTCTTGTTTTTATGGTAGGTATAGGCAGACACCGCGCTGGCCAGCACATCCGAGGAAAGGGCAATGCCCACGGCCATGTAGGGGTCCATGTGCAGGAAGGTGATGAGCATGGGGCTGATGACCGCTGCCGCGCTCATACCGGCAAAGCCGGTGCCAAGGCCGGCACCCATGCCGGCAAAAAAGGTGACAAGCACCGTAAACAGCAAGTTCATTTTATCCATTCTCCTTTAAGATCTCGTCCAGATTTTTCCCGATGACCTCCATGGTGCGGAAAAACGCCTCCCGGGTGGCGGCATCGGTGTTATGCAGCAGGCGGGCAAAAAAGCGCTCCTGCACCTCGCGCCCCCGTGCGATGACCGGCTGCGCCTTTTCGGTGCACAGCAGCTGGGTCTTGCGGCGGTCGCCCGCCACGGCGCGGCGCTCCAGATACCCCTCCTGCACCAGACGATCCACGTTCACCGACACAAGGTTCGCCTTGATCTTGCGGATCTCCACGATATCCCGGGCGGTGGTGCAGTCCGGGTTGTTGGCTAAAAACATCAGGATATCAAAGGCGGTCTGGGGCAGCTTGAGTTCCTGACACAGCGGCTTGCACATGGCGCTGTACGCCTGCGCGGTCTTGAAGCTGATCTCTATGGTAGGGTTCATGCGGCGCTCCTTTTTGTCTTTTTATGGATAGTTCATTTTTGAAGTATTATAATGCAGATAAGGAGAGATGTCAAGAGAAAAAGAGAACCGGCGCGTCCGCAGGACGTGCTGGTTCTCTTTTTCAATATGATGATTGCGTTCAGAACACCGCTACGGCGACCAGACGCACCAGCAGGGCGCACAGCCATGCCACGGCGCACTGGTTCACCACCATGATGACCGCCCACTTGTTGCCCAGCTCCCGCTTGACCGAGGCCACCGCCGCGATGCAGGGGGTGTACAGCAGGCAGAACACCAGCAGCGGTGCAGCCTGTGCCGGGGTGAGGGCTGCGGTCAGGGCAGCCGTAGAGCCGAAGAGGATGAGCAGCGAGGACACCACGCTCTCCTTGGCCATAAAGCCGGTGATGAGAGCGGTGGAGATGCGCCAGTCCGCAAAGCCCAGCGGGGCAAACAGCGGGGCAATATCGCCCGCGATGCGCGCCAGAATGCTGGCCTGCGGGTCAGCGGTCAGCCGCAGCTGCAGGTCAAAGTTCTGCAAGAACCAGATGACGATGGTAGCGGCAAAGATGACCGTAAAGGCCTTCTGCAAGAAGTCCCGCGCCTTTTCCCACAGCAGCTGCGCCACATTTTTCAGGCCGGGCAGGCGGTAGTTGGGCAGCTCCATGACAAAGGGCACGGCCTCGCCCTTGAACAGCGTCCCCTTGAGCAGAAAGGCCATTCCGATGCCCACAAGGATGCCCAGGAAATACAGGCCCACCATGACCAGTGCGGCGTACTCCGGGAAGAAGGTCACCGCAAACAGGCTGTAGATCGGGAGCTTGGCCGAGCAGCTCATAAAGGGCGTGAGCAGGATGGTCATTTTCCGGTCCCGCTCCGAGGGCAGCGTGCGGCTTGCCATCACACCAGGAACCGTGCAGCCAAAGCCGATGAGCATGGGCACGATGCTGCGGCCCGAAAGACCGATGCGCCGCAGCAGCTTGTCCATCACAAAGGCCACGCGGGCCATATAGCCGGTATCCTCCAGCAGGGAAAGGAAGAAGAACAGGGTCACGATGATGGGCAGGAAGCTCAGCACACTGCCCACACCGGTAAAGATGCCGTCGATCACCAGCGAATGCACTGCATCGTTGACGTTCCACGCCGTCAGGGCATTGTCCACAAGGATCGTCAGGTTCTCAATGCCCAGTTCCAGCAGGCCTTGCAGCCCCGCGCCGATCACGCCGAAGGTCAGATAGAACACCAGCGCCATGATGCCCACGAATGCCGGGATCGCCGTGTACTTTCCGGTGAGGAAGCGGTCGATCCTTGCGCTGCGCAGCTGCTCCTTGCTCTGGTGGGGCTTTACCACGGTCTGATTCACCAGCTGATGGATAAAGTGGAACCGCATGTCTGCAATGGCGGCGGCCCGGTCCAGACCGCGCTCCTGCTCCATCTGCAGGATGATATGCTCGATCATCTCTTTTTCGTTCTGATCCAGCTTCAGGGCCTCCTCAATGCGGGGGTCGCCCTCCACCAGCTTTGTGGCGGCAAAGCGCACCGGGATCCCCGCCGCCCGGGCGTGATCCTCGATGAGGTGGATGATGCCGTGGATGCAGCGGTGAACCGCACCGCCGTGGTCATCCTCGCCGCAGAAGTCCATCCGGCCCGGACGCTCCTGATACTTTGCCACATGGATGGCGTGATCCACCAGCTCATCCACGCCCTCGTTCTTGGCGGCGGAAATGGGGACCACCGGGATGCCCAGCATCGCTTCCATCTCGTTGATGTTGATGGTGCCGCCGTTGCCGCGCACCTCATCCATCATATTCAGTGCCAGCACCATGGGGGTGTCCAGCTCCATCAGCTGCATCGTTAAGTACAGGTTGCGCTCGATGTTGGTGGCATCCACGATGTTGATGATGCCCGTGGGCTTTTCGCCAATGATGAACTGGCGGGTCACGATCTCCTCGCTGGAATAGGGCGACATGGAGTAGATGCCGGGCAGGTCGGTGACTTCGGTATCGGGATATTCCCGGATGGCACCGCTCTTGCGGTCCACCGTCACGCCCGGAAAGTTGCCCACATGCTGGTTGGAGCCGGTGAGCTGGTTGAACAGGGTTGTTTTGCCGCAGTTCTGATTTCCGGCCAGCGCAAATGTCAGCACCGTTCCCTCCGGCAGCGGGTGTTCACCCTTTTTGGTGTGGTAGCGGCCGCCCTCGCCCAGGCCCGGGTGCTCCACCATCCGGCCAGCCTTCCGTGCCGGAGCTGCTGCGGGTGCTTCCGCCGGGGTGATCTCGATCCGTGCCGCATCGTCCAGCCGCAGGGTCAGCTCATAGCCGTGGATCTGCAGCTCCATGGGGTCCCCCATGGGCGCAAATTTCACCAGCGTGACCTTCTCGCCGGGGATCAGCCCCATATCCAGAAAATGCTGGCGGAGTTCTCCCGTTCCGCCCACTGTATCGATCACGGCACTTTCGCCGATCTTCAGTTCCTTTAATGTCATGGCAGATGCCTTTCCTTCGACAAAATGTTAGTGTATATGAACAGTCTTAATATAAGCTAACTCAAAGGCATTGTCAAGGCAGGAAGCGGCAAAAATTCTCGCCTGTCCCCGCTGTTTTTTGTAGAACTCTTTCTCCTGTTCCGGCAGATTTCCGGGCAAAAGAAAACGCACCCCTGAATTTTCACGTTCAAAGGTGCGTTTTGAGAACAGTTCTGTTTACTTCACGGTGTGGTAGCCGTCGGGGTTGTTCTTCTGCCAGTTCCAGCTGTCGGCACACATCTCCTCGATGCCGTACTCAGCCACCCAGCCCAGCTCGTTCTTGGCCTTGGTGGGGTCGGCATAGCACTCGGCGATATCGCCGGGGCGGCGGGGATCGATCACATAGGGGAGCTTCTTGCCGCAGGCCTTCTCAAAGGCATGGATGACATCCAGCACGCTGTAACCGTGGCCGGTGCCCAGGTTGCAGATGAACAGGCCGCAGTTGGTCTGCAGCTTCTTGATGGCGCAGACATGGCCCCGGGCCAGGTCAACCACATGGATGTAATCGCGCACGCCGGTGCCGTCGGGGGTGGGGTAGTCATTGCCAAAGACGTGCACCTTTTCCAGCTTGCCCACGGCCACCTTGGCGATGTAGGGCATCAGGTTGTTGGGGATGCCGTTGGGGTCCTCGCCGATCAGGCCGGACTTGTGGGCACCGATGGGGTTGAAGTAACGGAGCAGGGCCACATTCAGAGTGGGATCGGCCTTGCAGACATCGGTCAGGATGCGCTCGGTAAAGGCCTTGGTGGTGCCGTAGGGGTTGGTGGTGGCACCCACGGGGAAGTCCTCGGTGATGGGCACGCTGGCGGGGTCGCCGTAGACGGTGGCGGAGGAGCTGAACACGAAGTTGCGGCAGTTGTGGCGGCGCATCACGTCCAGAATGACCAGGGTGCAGTTGAGGTTGTTATAGTAGTACTCGATGGGCTTGGAAACGCTCTCACCCACAGCCTTATAGGCGGCAAACTGGATGACAGCATCGATATCGGGGCACTCGGTGAAGATCTTCTCCACGTCCTCGTGCTTTGTCATATCGGCCTGATAGAACCGGAAGTCCTTGCCGGTGATCTGCTTGACCCGATCCAGCACCACGGGGGAAGCGTTGTAATAGTTATCTGCCACCACGATGTCAAAGCCAGCGTTCAGCAGTTCGATACAGGTGTGGCTGCCGATATAACCGGCACCGCCGGAAACCAAAATTGCCATAAAAGTACCTCTCTTCTCGTCACCAAAGTTGCTTGCGCGGGGCAGGCCCGCCTTCTGCCACAAGGATACAACGTTTTGGCCGCAGAATCAAGTAACGGGAATTTTATAAGGATGGATTTTTGTTTCCATTTATTTTTCCGCGCATTGATTTACAAGCGTTTTTTGTTTTTTGCACATGGAGTGATGGAACACTTTGTGCAAATCAGAGAAAAAGCCCCTCTCAGGCAGAGCCGTCAGGCTTTGAATGAGAGGGCTGCATTTTACAGTTTCCCGCACTGTTTGCCGGTGAAGAACCGCAGGGTGGTGTTGGCGCGGAACACTTTCCCGGCCCGCAGGGCGGTGGAGGGGAACTCCGGGTGGGAGGGGCTGCAGGGGAAATGCTGGGTCTCCAGCGCAAAGCCGCCGTATTTCTGCATCGGCACGCCGCCCTTGCCGGGGGCAGGGCAGTCCTGCAGGAAATTGCCGGTGTAGAGCTGCACGCCGGGCTGGGTGGTATAGACCTTCATGCTGATGCCGGTTTTATCGCTGGAAGCCCAGGCGCACAGGCTCTGGCTGGCCCCGCGGCCCCTGTCGATGACAAAGCAGTGGTCATAGCCGCCGCCCACCATGGTGGTCTGGGAAAAGCCGGTGTCGATGTCCCGGCCAATGGGCTTGCCCGCCCGGAAATCCATCGGCGTGCCCGCCACGGGCAGTATATTGCCGGTGGGGCAGGTCTCGTTGTTGCCCTCCAGATAGCGGGACGCATAGATGCGCAGCTTCTGGCCCAGCACATCGCCGCCGCCATCCAGATTGAAGTAGGTGTGGTTGGTCAGGTTGATGATGGTGTCGGCATCGGAGGAGACACGGTAGTCCATCCGCAGGGCGTTGTCCTCGGTGAGGATATACCGCACCGAGATCTTCAGATTTCCCGGGAAACCATCCTCTCCATCGGGGCTTTCGGCCTCCAGAAGCAGGGTATCGCCAAAGGCCTTTACCTCATACAGCTTGCGTGGGAAGGTGCCGTGCAGGTGGTTTTTGCCGTTGTTGGCTTCCAGCTGATAGGTCTTGCCGCCCACGTTGAACACGGCATTCTCGATGCGGTTGGCGTACCGGCCCACGAACGCGCCGCAGCAGGTACTGCCGGACGATTCAAAGTCCTTGACGTAATCGGCGTAGGTGTCGTGGCCCAGCACCACATCCACCGGCCCGCGCTTGGTGGGCACCCAGATATTCTTGATGATACAGCCGTAGTTCAGCACACTGACCGCCAGCCCGCCGGGGTTCGAGATGATGTATTCATTGATCTTTTCGCCGTTTGGGGTCATGCCAAAGGGCTTGGAGAGAAACTGTGCCATAGGGCTCGCCTCCTTTTGTATTTTTTGGGGACAGCACACTCTCTGTTTTATCCTTTATTGTTTTGATTATATCACAATTTTCCCCTTCTGTGTTGGCATTTTTTAAGGGAATCTATCCAATATTTCGAGAGATTTTTTGTAAGTTCTGCCCCATAGGCAGAAAAAAGCCCCGGAGGGCCAGGGGTAGGCGCTCCGGGGCTTGTATGTCAGATTAGATATTACTGCTGGGGATACTCTTTATAATCCTTCAGGTCAATCTTATTCTGAATTTCTTCAGGAATCTCATTGATCCATTTATTAACTTTCAGGGTTACAGTCTTACCAGAAACAGTTTCCACAATGTATGCCAGCTTATCGCCGTTGAAGCAATAAACAACCTGCTGTCCATCAACCATAACAGACTCAGCATACATAGTCTCACCAGTGGCTTCAATCTTATATTCAGGAATAACCTTGATGCTCTTTACAATGTCCGCAGAAGGAACTGTGGCATTACCTGCACTCACAAGATCCGTAGGCATAGCCATCTTCTTATAATATCCCTGGTTTAAAATATAGCATGCTTCATCCTTAACAACCATATCATATGCTGTACCCATGTTAACGAACATCTTCTCCCCGTCAACAGCAAACTTCACAGTTGCAGGAGTTGCTTCCATGCCATATACGACAACTTCGGAATAAACCTTTCCGGATTTCTGATTTGCTTCCACGATCTTCTGCAGACGGTAGGAAGGTGCGCTGTCCTCGCCGCAAGCGGTCAGCATCAGAGTTGCCATTGCCACAGCCATGATAGCTGCTGCGATTTTCTTGAGCATTTTCATTTGTAGAACCTCCAATGTAAAATGATATTTTACCACACAGAAAGCATACCCCTACACCTTCTGTATTGTGACCTCATTTTACATCTACCCCCCCCCCCTGTCAATATTTTTTATTGAATCCTCCAATTTTTGGAGACTGTGCCAAAGCTGCGGCAAATTTTTTAGCAGATTGACAAAAAAGCACCCCTCACATGGCTGTGAAGGGTGCTTTGGGGAAGTTTTCTTACTCCGGCTGAGCGGTGTTCTGGGCGATATACTCGGCGGCATCATCGGGGATGTCGTCAAGGTTCTCATCGCCGATATCCACGTTCAGCGGCGGCTTCTTGAAGAGGATGTCGTACATCAGGGGCACAACGTACAGGGTCATCAGGGTGGCGTAGGTCAGGCCGAAGATGATGACGATGGCCATGCCGCTCATCAGCTGGCTGGCCATATCGCCGCTGAACACCAGCTGGAGCATGGCCAGAACGGTGGTCAGGGTGGTCATCAGGATGGGGCGCATTCGTGTTTTGCCGGTGGCGATCAGGGCCGCGCGGCGCTCCATGCCGCCGATGCGCAGCTGGTTGGCGTAATCCACGAACACGATGCCGTTGTTGACGACCGTGCCCATCAGGACGATGAAGCCCATCAGGGAGATCATAGTCAGCTGCTGGCCGGTGAGCAGCAGGCCCAGCAGGCCGCCGGTAAAGGCCAGCGGAATGGTGAACAGAACGATGAAGGGGGAGAGCAGGCTCTGGAACTGGGCCACCATAACAAGGTAGACGAAGGGCAGAGCCAGGAACATCCACTGGCCCATCTGATCCACCACCATGCCGTTGATCTCAGAGCCGCCGCCCATATAGAAGCTGCAGCCCTCGGGCATTTCATCGGATGCGGCAAACTCGTTCAGCTTCTTTTCCAGCGCGCGGGTCTCGGTGGTGGTATTGGTGCCCTCCACCGCATCAGCCGTCACACTGATATAGCGGGTCTGGTTCTTACTGGTGATGGAGTCCGGGGTGGAGCCGGTGACCCAGGTGGCCATATCGCCCAGCGTGCAGGTGCCGGTCTCGGTGGTGCCGTCGGCGGCCATAACGGAGGTCGTAAAGGTCATATCCATCATGTTTTCCTTGGTCATGGGGTCCAGATTGTTGCTGATCTGGACGTTCATGGTGGAGCCATCGATGGCAACGGGGGTCTGGGCCGTGGTGGTGGTGGTCAGCTTGGCGGCGATCTGCTGGTAGACCTGCGCCACGGTCAGGCCGTAGGAACGGACCTTATCCCGGTCGATCTGCAGGTTGATGGTGGCATCGCCGCTGCCCAGACCGTTGGTGGCATTGGTAAAGCCGTCCATCTCGTTGACCATATCCACCACCTTCTCGGAGAGGGCGGTCATGGTGTCGATGTCGTTGCCGGAGACCTGGACGGTCAGGCCCATATCCAGCTGGCTGGTCAGCTCCTGCATTCCGCTGATCTCAACGGTGGCGGTGCAGTTCTCCACGCCGTTCACAGCTTCCTCCAGCGCCTCACGGGCCTGTTCGATCTGCCGGGAGGAGAGGCTCTCGTCCAGCATCACGTTGATCTGGTAGGTGCCGTAGCTGTTGGCGGCGTTCAGCAGGTCGGTGATGGTCTGGGGCAGGCCCAGCTGGCCCACATCCATTCCGGCCACGCGGCTGTCGGTGGTAACACCTACTTCTTCCACGTTGTCCACAGCCAGCAGGGCATCAATGACATTCTCAGCCACGGCATAGGATTCTTCCTTGGTCATATCCTTCTCGGTGGAGAGGGTGACGATGGCCTCGTTGCTGGTGATGGTGGGCAGCATCTCAACGCCCATGGACATCACGCGCCAGCCGCAGAACACCAGCAGCACCACTGCCGCGCCCAGCGGTGCCCAGCGGTGCTGGAAGCACCATTCCAGGCTCTTGACGTACTTTTCCTGCACCTTGTCGAACCACTTGAGCTCTTTGGGCTTGGAGTTTTTCAGCAGGGTAGAGGAGGCCGCCGGGGCAACCGTCAGGGCCACGATGAGGGAAGCAGCCAGACAGTAGCCGATGCACATGGACATGGGCTGCAGCAGGCTCTTGATGACACCGGAGGTGAAGATGACGGGCAGGAACACGCAGACAGAGGTGAGGGTGGAAGCCATGATGGCCATGCCCACCTGCTTGGTGCCCTGGACCGCCGCGCGGGCAGCGGGCACGCCGCGGCTGCGCAGACGGTAGATGTTCTCGATGACGACGATGGAGTTATCCACCAGCATACCAATGCCGAGGGACAGGCCCGCCAGCGTCATAATATTCATATCCAGGCCGGTGAAGTACATGAGCACCACGGCAAACAGCACCGACAGCGGGATACTGATGCCGACCACCAGCGTGGGCTTGATATCCTTGAGGAAGATGGCCAGCACGATGATGGCAAGGGCCGCACCGATGAGCATACTGCTCAGGATGCTGCTGACGATGATGCTGATGTAGTTGCCCTGGTTGGACAGCACGACCACATGCAGGCCATCGTATTTCTGTTCCAGCTCCTTGAAGGCGGCCTTGCAGTTGCCGGAAACTTCACCGGCGCTGGAAGAATTGCTCTTGAAGATTTTCAGCACCACGGAGCGCTCGCCGTTCAGGCGGGTAAAGCTGTCTTCCGCGTTGTCGATGATCTGCACATCGGCCACGTCAGACAGGCGGACATCGCCAAAGCCGTCCACATGGAGCAGCAGGGCACCGGAGATATCCTCGATGCTGTCGTACTCCTCGCCGACCTTCAGCAGCCAGGACTTGTTGCTGGAATCCTTGACATAACCGGCGGGCATGGAGAAGTTCTGGGCATAGATCAGCTGTGCCAGCGTGTTGATATCCAGCATCTTGGCCACGTCGGAGTTCTCCATGGCCTTCTGCTTGGCATCCTCATACTGCTGCTTGGCATCGGCCAGCTGCTGCTCGTAATCGTTCAGCATCTCGCGGGCCTCGGTGAACTTGATATAGGCCTGCAGCTGCTGCTGGGAATAGCTGCCCACGATCTGGGTGAACTGGTCCATCAGGCCGGGCACGTCGTCCATGGCCTTGATGGTGCTCTCCAGCGTGTTATAAATGTTGCTCAGGCTCTGCTGCACCTGCAGATCATCGACCAGCTCCCCGGCTGTTGTGCCGGCGGTGTCGCCCTGCGCGTTCAGGCGCTGCTGCAGATCCTGCAAAGCGGTGGTCAGCTTATCGGTGATATCGCGCAGCTCCGCCACGATCTCGATCAGAGAATCGATATCCTGCATTCCGGTCTCGTTGAACTTGTCCACGACCCGCTGCAGGCCGTCCCGCACATCGATCAGGGCCTGCTGGATCTCAGGCTCGTTGACCACGGCAATGAGCTGGTTGACGCTCTCCAGAAGGGCCTGTGCCTGCTTCTTGACCAGCATGAAGGAATCCTGCAGCTCGCCGGAGTACTGGCTGTTGATGGTATCGCTGACCAGCTTGTCGTAATTGGCCAGCTGGGTCTCGTACTCCTTTCTGCCCGCCTCGATCTGGGCCTCGGCATCATCCAGCTGGGCCTTTGCATCGGCCAGCTGCACGTCAATGACTTCCAGCAGCTTTTCGTTGATGGCATCGATCTTTTCCTGATCGAGCTGCACCTGCACCATCCGGGTGACCAGGCCATTGGCGGAAATATTGGAAACGCCGCCCTGACGCTCGATATAGGGGACCATGGTGTCGTTGACGAAATCGGCCAGCTCATAGGAATCGCTGCCCTCGCGGCTGACGGCCACGGTCATAAAGGCGTTCATGTTCAGGGTATATTCAATGATGGAGGGGGTCATGCAGGTGCTTGGCAGGCTGGAGGTGGTCTGATCCACCTTGTTGGACACCTTGACCACGGCACTGTTCATGTCCGTATCATCCTCAAACTCCATCAGCAGCAGACTGTAGTTTTCTGCCGAGGTGGCGGTGACGTTTTTCACGCCCGAGATGGTGCCCAGCGCACTCTCCATCACGTCGGAGACCTCGTTCTCCACACGCTCCGGGCTGGCACCGGGATAGACCGTGACCACCATCAGGTACGGTGTGTTCACGTTTGGCAGCAGGTTGGTCTGCATATTCTGCACGGACACAAGGCCCAGCATGATGACCATGATGACTGCAACCAGAACGGTGAACGGTTTTTTGACGCTGAATTTTTCCATTTCTTCCTACCGTTTCTGTGTTTTCCCACGCATTGCGCGGCTGCTCTTTTTTCTCAGAGCGGCTCAAAGTCGATATCCCTATTATACACCCGGTTCCGGGGCTTGCAAGGCTTGCCCGGAGATTCTTTAGCAAATCTTGAAAATCTTTTGTGAAATCCGGGTGATACCTCAGTTTTTTGACGTTTTGGAGATCAAATTTCAGACGGAGTTCAAGTGGGATACGAATGAGCGGGGCGGAATGTTGCAGAGGATGAAAATTTTTACGGATATCACCCTCTCCGTCATCCCTGCGGGAGCTGGCGAACGAAGTGAGCCTGAGAGGGCTGTTCAATTTTCAACGTTTATGCTATAATAATCTTTAGAATGGATCTTTAGGCCCTTCTGCGGGCCTTTTTACAAGATAGGGGAGTTTCCCCTGTGAGGAACAGTATGAAAAAAGTCATCTCTGTCCGTTTCAAGGAAAACGGCAAAAGCTATTATTTCGACCCTGCCGGGGCCGACATCAAAACCGGCGAATACGTGATCGTGGAGACCGCCCGCGGCATTGAGTGCGGTGAGGTGGTGCAGGGCGTGAAAGAGATCGCCGACAGCGCCGTTTCCAAGGCGCTCAAGCCCATTACCCGGATGGCCGACAGCGTGGACGTGCGCCGGATGCGCCAGAACCGCGAGGATGAGAAGCGCGCCTACCACACCTGCC
>OGGI01001605.1_pt1 | contig 15560 bp, 9 predicted proteins | sample 1571051 | NCBI WGS metagenome assembly OGGI01 (sample SAMEA2582075, study PRJEB24529) | metagenome | biome: Human gut stool | place: China | collected 2011 | reverse complement strand
TGGAGAAAAAGCTGGAAAGCGGCTTGTACTGTGAGCTGACGGATAAGGAATTAAAGGATTCCTATGTGGAGTACACCCTGCTTTATGATACTATTGCCAACCGTATCTCCATTGAGGACGTACAGGCAAAGGACGGCAGGCAGGCTTCTTCCTGATTCTCGCCTGCCAGCGTCCGGACGCAAAGTATCTGGGGGATGGAATCCGTGACCAGTTTAATTTCCGTGTGGCTCTGGGGCGGATGTCGGAAATGGGCTATGGGATGATGTTCGGGGAAACCACAAAGGACTTCTTTCTAAAGCAGATAAAAGGGCGTGGCTATGTGGATGTGGGAACCAGCGTTATCTCGGAGTTTTACACGCCCCTTGTGCCAAAAGGACACGATTTCCTCAAAGAAATTAAAAAGCTGACAGACAGCAGGCAGGGAGTGCAGGCGGCGTGCGAAGCGAAAGCCGCAGAAACGGACTGACCTGCTGTGGCTGGGGATGTGAAAAAACTCGATTGAGTTTTTTTTACACGCTGACAGGAAACAGCTTTCCGCCATGCCAGTACACGCAAAAAGTTTTCAGAATCGAAATATTCCGCTTAAGCGATCTTATTTTACTTTTTTCACTTTCTTAAATGCTGACCATTTTCCAGTAGTTTTTCCCGATACCGCACGTACACGGAAATAATAGGTCTTTTTTGATTTCAGTTTCTTAACGATTGCCTTTTCCTTTTTACCTCCGGAAACTTTCGCAGTTTTTGCACCCGCAAAATTCTTCTTCTGGCTGTACTGAACCTGATATCCCTTTGCACCTGTTACTTTTTTCCATGATACATTGACACGACCTTTGGCTTTGCTTGCTACTTTAAGACCAGTTACTTTTTTAAGAGCTACTTTATTTGAATTCTGCTGAGGTTTGTCCTGCGAATTTGAAGAGCTGTCTGTATCTGGTGTCGGTTTCTGCTCCGCTTTCTTAGAACCAGGATCGGAAATCGTATTTTTCGTGCCGCATCCATAATCACAAACTGCTGTCTTTGTTCCATCGGCTTTTGTTGTTGCATTGTTATCTGAAACATACTTTGTAAACTTGTGGTTAGTTGGATCAAGCTCTCCGTATTCCTTGCCGCAAACACTGCAAATTGCTTTCTGACTGCAGGTAGCCTTTCCGCCGGTATGACCATTGATGTCACAGATATTTGCCTCGCCGTAATGGATATTTGCATTTAAAAGATTTCTATTATTATATTTATTATTAAAATAAATTCTTCCCCATTCTTCAGCACTGCCATTATAATAAACATCTTTTAAATTTTCACACTCGCTAAATGCAAAGTCTCCTATTATCGCTACACTGTTTGACATAACAATGCTTTCCAGATTGTTGCACTTATAAAATGCATCGCTCTTTATTTCTTTGACACTGTTTGGAATTATGATACTTTTTAAACCACTGCAACCCTCAAACGCAGATTCCCCTATTTGTGTTACACTATTCGGAATAACTGTATTCTTACATCCGACAATCAGCTTATTGCTTTCCTTTTCTATGACAGCATTGCAATTATTTCTGCTGTCATAAACCGGATTACTTTCTGCAACCTCAATTTTTCCCAAATTGTTGCAATCTCGAAATGACGAACCCCATATTTTTATCACACTATCCGGAATATTTATGTTTTCCAAACTACTGCAATTTGAAAATGCATACCACTCTATTTCAGTTACGCTATCCGGAATAACTATATTTTTTAAATTACTGCTGCCATCAAATGCACTTTCCCCTATCCGCACCACATTGTTCGGGATAACTGTATTCTTACATCCAACAATCAGCTTATTGCTTTCCTTTTCTATGATAGCATTACAGTTGTTTCTACTGTCATAAACCAGATTATCATTTGCTACTTTAATACTCTCTAAACTGCTGCATCCTTCAAATGCATAAAGTTGTATCTTTGTTACGCTGTTTGGAATAATTATACTTTTCAAATTGCTGCAGTTTTCAAACACACCATATCCTATTTTTGTTACGCTGTCCGGAATAACTATATTCTCCAGACTGCTTTGAACATAAAATGCATAATCTCCCAGTTCTTTCACACCGTTTGGGATAATGGTATTCTTACATCCAACAACCAGCTTATTCTTTTCTGTTTCTATAATAGCATTACAATTATTTCTGCTATCATAAACTGTATTATCGTCTGCTACCTGAATATTTTCCAGTTTACAGCCTCTAAATGCTGTTCCCTCTATATCCTCCACATTTTTCGGAATCACAATACTTTTTAAACTGCTACAGCCCGAAAACGCTGATTCGCCAATATATTCCGCATCTTCCGGAATTATGATGCTTTGTAAATTAATGCAATTTTTAAAACCTTCTGACCCTATATTTTCTAAGCTATCCGGAAGTTCAATACTTTCCAGACTGCTGCAGTCCATAAACACTCCTGCTCCCATACCTTCTGTACCATCTGGAATAGCAATACTTTTCAAATTGCTGCATCCTCTAAATGCAGAGCTGCCTATGCTTTTTACTCCCTCCGGAATAACAACCGTTTTCAAACTGCTACAGCTTTGGAATACTGAATCTTCTATGCTGTTGATTCCTTCTGGAATAATCACACTTTCCAGACTGCTGCAGGCACAAAATGCTTGTTCTCCTATCTCATCTGCCTGTTCTGGAAGCGTGATTGTTTTCAAATTCTTACACTCCCCAAATGCTCCCTGCCCTATATTTTTTACACTATTCGAAATAACAGCACTCTCCAGGGCACCACAATTCCGAAAAGCATCCTCTCCTATTTCTGTGACTCCCTCTGGAATAGTAAGCATTTTTAGGCTGCTACAGCCCTTAAATGCCTCGCTTTCTATTTCCGCTACACTCTTTGGAATAGTTACACTTTTCAAACTACTGCAGTTTTGAAACAGATTACTGCCTATTGTTGTGACCCCCTCTGGTATAACAATACTTTCCAGACTGCTACAGGCACTAAATGCTCTGTTTCCTATTTTCACCACACTGTCAGAAATATTGATATTCTTTAAATTATCACAGTTACCAAATGCCCCGAAACCTATTGTTGTTACACTGTCGGGTATGACAATGCTTTCCAATCCATTGCAACCAACAAAAGCATTATTTTCTATCTCTACTATAGTATCTGGTATTTGGGTTGTCTTACATCCTATGTCCAATTTATTATTTTTTGTCTCTATAATAGCATTGCAATCATTTCTGCTGTCATAAACCGGATTATCTTTGGCAACCTTTATACTTTCCAGCTTATCACATCCGCTAAATATCATTATTCCTATTGTTGTCACACTCTTTGGAATAGTGATACTTTTCAAATTATTACATCCACCAAATGCTCCTGCTTCTATTGTTGTTACACTATTTGGAAGAATAATGCTTTCCAGACTATTACAAGCCGAAAAGGAAGAATTACCTATCTCTGTTATATCATCTGCTATTTTAGTTGTATTACATCCACGAATCAATTTATTATTTTTTGTCTCTATAATAGCATTACAATCATTTCTACTGTCATAAACCGGGTTATTTGAAGCAACCCTTATGCTTTCCAGGCTACCACAATCTTTAAATGCATTGTCTTGTATTTCTGTTACATTCTCTGGAATAACTATAGATTTCAGACTGCTGCATTCATCAAATGCATAAGATCCTATTGTTGTTACACCATTCGGAATAGTGATACTTTCCAAACTACTGCATCTAACAAATGTATTACTTCCTATTTCTGTCACATCATCTGGAATAGTTACACTTTTTAAACTGCTACAGCAAAAAAATGCATAAGATTCTATTGTTGTTACACTTTCTGGAATAGTTATACTTTCCAAACTGCTGCAACCTGAAAATGTAAAACTTCTTATTGCCTTTACCTTGTCTGGAATGATTATACTTTTAAGACTACTGCATCCTGTAAATGCCTGTATTCCTATTTTTACCACGCTTTCCGGAATACTGATCGTTTTTAAACTCTCACATCTCAAAAACGCACTATCTCCTATTTCTGTTACTGTTTTCCATCTATCTTTTCAGGTATGACCAGGTTCTCTTTGTTTCCGGTATATCCTGTGATCATTAATTCATTTTCGGATCCGGATACATCCTGATATTTCAGCCCTTCTTCTGTAGTACTGACATCCCTCTCCATTTTATTACTCGTACTCTTTTCAGCAGCTTTTACCATCTCCGGCATACGCACAAATGAACCACCAGACACAGCAATCGACATTGCTAATGCCACAACCACACTTCTTTTCCACAATCTTGACTTCATCTCGTTTCCTCCTTAACCTGTATAAAATTTTCAATATTTATCAAAATAAGTTTGACTTTCTATTATAGGGTGTTTACCTTTTCTTCCATATGCATCAACATAAATATTTACAAAAATTCAACTAAAATAGAATATCCTTAAATATATACACAATATCATTTTACTTTTTCTCTGAGCCTTACCTCAAGATGTGTCAGATTTTCAGTCAATATTTTTCATAATAAAAAATCCTCTGCAAAACAGATTTTTTCATTCTGTCTCGCAAAGGATTTTCTGTTGTTTTTTCTGATAATCATGTTCTAAAATAAGTTTCTCACCCTAAAAGCTAATCAATTACATTCGCAACTTTTATCACATCATATTTGCTACACCTAAAGAATTAGAACCCGGCAGAAACGGTATTCAAAAAAAGTAATATTTCAGCGACACCTGGCAGACCAGGAGCTTTTGGCAATGTGCAAAATGAACAATTCCAGGGAAGGCACTTTTACGTGCCCTTCGGGGAATTCGTTCATTTGCACATGCACTACTATTCTTTCTTAGTCAGTATCTGTTCCTTTGAAGGTGATCGCTGCAAGTTTTTTACACTGACTGAAGCTGTTTTTTCCGATGTTTTTTACATTTGCACCGATCACAACTCGCTTCAGACTTGCTGCCTTTTTAAAGACTTTATCTGAAATTGCCGTTACTTTAAAGGTATAGCCGTCAATAGTTTTTCCGGTCAGCACCAGTTTGATCGTATGCTGTCCGGTCTTCCAGCCTGTCGGATGACCATGCCTGCTGATAACTGTTGATGCTGTTATCTGCTGCTTTGGAAAGCGGCTCCAGTGTCTCATCATCCCATGTCAGAATCTGTCCATAATATCCTTTGATCATCTCCGGCATTTCCAGAGAAAGTTCTGTGTTCTGCCATGGCTTGCTGTCTGAAAAAATATAGAATATATCAGGAATTTCCGCAATCACCAGTATGTTAGATAGTGGATCTATTGTTAGAAACTAAGAAAAAAGCAATATTTCTTCTTTCTGTGCACATCAAAAAAGCATGTACATCTCTATTTGATATACATGCTTTTTGATTTTATCTCAGTCGTAGAAGACTCCTTTTTCTATCTGAAATCCTTTTCGTAGAGGATCACACGATCATCCGCATCGTATCTCTTCTTGGAGAGAACCATGCTCAGTTTCCGGAATCCGATCTTTTCAGACTGGCGGATGGCCTCATCCACAATCTCTTTGACGTCGATCACAGTAACCGGTCTACCCGCTTCCTGCAGCTCACTGATTCTCTCATAGAGCGTCGGGATTGCTTCTTCGTCGATCGTGTAATCTTCCTCGTAAGCATAAGTACGTCCAAATTCGACAAGTTCATCATTGGTAAATACCGGAATAACAATCTCGCTTGTAAACTTCTCTGCGAAATCCGGATGCTTCTCAAACAGCTCTTTCAGATATTTCTTCTCATCTTCCAGAACCACAAGAAGTGCATCTGTACGGAACTCCATCGCTTTGGAAAGCTGTTCCACAACGGCATCATCCAGATCACCGGCTTCCTCAATGATCAGCGTACCACCCGCAATCTTGGCAACCGTAGACGGGATATCCTTTTTATTGAAATCCTCTGCATAAATCTTTGCAATCTTTACAGATTCCTCGCCTTTTTCTTCACTGATCGTCTTTGCAAAACGAATACCGAGCGTAGACTTTCCACTGCCCTCTGCACCAAGAATGATCAGATTGCCGACTCTGGACGTCTGATCTGTAGATTTCATCTTCTTCATTACCATATATAATGCCGAAGCAATCTGCTGACTCAGCCCTGCCACCGTTGCAAAATAAGAGAAATTATACTTCTGTTCTTCCGTCAGATCCGTCGGAACTGCATCCTCTTCCTTTACAGATGCTGCTTCTTTTTTTTCTTCCTTTTCTTTTTCGGCCTGCTTTTCCTTCTCTTGCTTTTCGAGCTCCGCCGCCTGTTTCTCAAGCTCCGCTTCAATCTCTTTTGCAATATCCCTTGTATTTCCAAGAGCCGCCTTTTTTGCACTTGCACCTTCGGCTGCGTCCTCTTTCACTTCTGTTTCCGGCTCAGCCTGAGATACTTCCGCAACTTCCTCAATCGGCTGCACTTCTACTTCCTGTTCAGCCTCAACTACTTCTTCAACCTCTGGTGTCTCTTCTGGCTCTGCTACTTCTTCAATTACTTTCTCAATCGGTGCTGCCTCTTCTGGTTCAGCCTCAGCCACTTCTTCAACCTGTGGTTCAACTTCTGGTGCAACCTCAACTATTTTCTCAGCCAGTTCAACCTCTGTTTCCGGCTCAACTTCAGCGACTTCCTCCACATGTGATTCTGCTGCTTTCACTGGCTGTGCTTCTGCTTCAACCTTTTTGCCCAGAACTGCTGCGATTGCCGCTTCTTTCTGTGCAAGACTCATGGACAGCAGAATATCATCAATATTGTTTCTTTTGATCTCTTCTGCCGGAACTTCTTCAGCTGCTTCTTCTGCCTCGGCAGTCACATCATTCATCGGTTCGATAATGTCACTCTCATCCGGTTTTCTCTGAATACCGGAGAGAATATCCCGCATACTCTTTGCAAGTTCTGCCTGAAGGTCTTCTGTATTAAATTCATATTTTTTATCCGCTTTTGCCGGTGCATCCTGACCGGCTGCATCTGCCTTTTCTTTTGATACGTTTTCCGCTTCGGAATCTGCGTCATCCACAATTTTCTCATCGACCTCTGCATCATCCGCTGCCTTCTCTGCGGCATTCTCATTATCGACAGTCTTTTCCGGGGTCGTTACCGGCAATTCCTTATGGAAATCCCGTTCTTCCTGATCGGTTTTTTCCTGATTTTCAGAAAATGCTGCAAAGATTCCGTAATCATCATTTTCTTCTTTTTCAGCTGTATGTTCTGCGACGCTCTGTGCGATCTCTTTTTCCGTTACAGAAATCACATCATCCGTGATCACTTCTTTGCTGGATTCTGGCATATTTTCCAGAATAGCTTTTTCCAGATCCGGTGCAACATTTTCTACCATTTCCGCTTTTGGCATGGTAGCTTCGTTGCGGTTGTCATAAATCGCCTGCTGTACCGGTGTCAGTGCTTTGATCCTCTGTTTCAGTTCGAGTGCACGGATAACATATTTGCCCTGTCTGAACCACACAACCAGATCATCGCAAGCATCAACACATTTCTCCTTCTGTCCGGCACGATAATAAAGTTTTGCAAGCTCATAGGCATATTTTTCCGTGTATTCTTTCTGATTATATTCTTCCAGAATTTCAATCTGATCCTCGATCGCCGCACCTCTGCCTCGATAGATCATATATTTCAAAAGATAACGTGAATTATCGTGCGGTGCTGCTTCAACAAATTCACTGTAAAATTCCGCTGCATCATCAAACTCCCGCAGTTTTACGGAAATCTCCGTTAAATGGAACAAAATGCTTCTCACTGCCTGAGATTTGCGGTATGCACGAAGCAAAAGTGCCTTACTGTCCTGCAATCTTCCGACTTCTTCATAAATTTCGCTGATCATACAAAGCGTTCTGACATTTCTTACTCTCCGCCAGTCAATCGTATCAATAATATCTGCCGCATCTTCATAATATCCCTGATCAGCCAGCTTTGTTATTTCTTCTAACTTAAGGTTGTATTCGTATTTATCCACTGTTTCACCTCGTATATGTTCCTGCCTGTTATTATCCTATTTTATTCTACTATTACTCTTCATGTTTTTAAAGTATACTACACCAAAAATACATTGTCAAACCGAGGGTTTTCGCAATTTTTCCGTCTGACCGGTTCTTTTTCCCCGGAAATATCCAAAAAGGAAGCCGCTGTTTTTTTGCGGCTCCCCGATACTCTTATTTGGTCTTACCGATTTTAACTTTTGACCAGGCAGAATAGTATTTCTTTCTGTTTTTCTTTTTCCAGGTTCTGATCCGGATATAATATTTCTTTCTGGATTTTAACTTGGATACCGTAGTACTGTTCTTTTTCATACCACTGATATTTTTTGTCTTTTTTGATTTGAATTTTCTGCTTGTTGATACCTGAATCTGATATCCTGACACCTGCTTTTTCTGTTTTTTCCAGGAAATACTCAGTGCCTTCTTCTTTTTGATGACTTTGGTGATCTTCGTCGCTTTCGGAACAATTTTGAAAGAAAGTGTTTTGCTGCCACAGTATTTATTTTTCATTTTTACATTTACATGGTACTGACCAACCTTCTTTCTTCCTGCCTGATACGATACCGTATAATGATCGGAAGATACTCTGTTGCCATCACCATCAAGTACAATAACGCCTGGATTTTTTGTCTTTCCATCGTATACATATTTCGTCTTTGAAAGTTTTACCACTTTTGGTGTCCGCTTTTTCACAAACTTTGCAGTAATGCTTTCATCAGACAGTATTTGTATCCTGTAATCCTCTTCTTTTGAAAGCAGTATTCCTTCTCTGTACCATCCTTCGAAAACATATTCTTCCTCCGGAATTGCCTGAAGTTTCGCAAACTGCCCATACTGGTAAATACCTCCGCCAATCACAGTTCCGGCTTTTTCATCAGATACAAGTGCTTCCACCGTAAAATATGCATTTCTTGCATCGTCGCCGGACAAATCCGAATCCGAATTTATTGTGTTTCCATCTGCATCATAAAGTCTGTAGTCCGCATCGGAACCTTCCGGAGTATCCTTCTCCAGCTCCGCTTTATCGTATGCCGGGAGAACGCCTTCCACCACTTCTCCTTTTTCCATCTCAATATTGAAATAATTGATGTTTCGCGTATACTCACCGGCCAGAGCACTGTATTCATTGATGCTGTAATTGACGCTGTCTTTTTCACGTGCAGTCATTTCCACATAAAAAGTTTCATCCACCGGAAGGACAACATATTTCTGCCCATTGTTATCCACCCCTGCAATATAACTTCCTGTTTCATCCGACTGCTCATTGATGATCGATGCAATCTTATTTTGTTCTGCATCAAAAACCTTAACATCAACCTCACAGTTGATTCGAATGATCCGGAATCCGCCATTGTTCAGGCGATTTGCAGTTGTTCCGACATAATTGCTGTCCATCGATGCCAGCCATGCATAACACAGTTCCGGATAATGAGCTGCTCCGAGTCCTTCTCCATTTAAAACAGCCGTTGTAAAATAATTCGGATGATTGCTGACAAGTGCAAGCATCAGATCACTCAGTTTCACACCCGCATAATCAATGACAAGCTCATTATAATCTGTGATTCCTGCATCCTGAAGTGCTTTCCTGAGCCATCCCGATACGATTTTCAATGCCTTTTCTTCCGTTCCCCATGGATTGATCCCGGTATTCCAGATATATGCACCCACAAATTTATACCATTCACTCTTTACCTGCGATACAATCGAATCCGTCAGACGTCCTGACTGTTCATCGGTACAACCAAAAACTACGGAACAAATCTCCCGAATCTCATTCTGATAACGATCAACATAGTTTTCTCTGTTTACGATAAATTTTTTAGATAAGATTGTAACATAATCTGACAGAAATACGCCCTGAGAATAATTATGTTTTGTATCATTGACGATCAGCCCATCTTTTAAGAACCCAACCGCATTCCAGGTCAGATTGTCCACAGAGATTTTTTTCATTTGAAAATCATCTACAACATACTTCTCTGTTGTTGGCATCGCCTGGTAGATCGCCAGCATTTTCTTTTTCAGATCTGCATAATCTTCCGGTTCTGACTCCGCAGACGGCAAATATCGATCAATACCATATCTGCCAAATCCCATGGCTGCCGGTGCTACATAAGGCACAGGATCACTCTGATTAATAATATTAAATATATTATCATACTTTGAATCCCCATTTACCTCTTCGCTCAATGCACCTGCCGGCGTTTCAAAACAATAACCATAAACATCTTTTCTCTGATACGAGATATCGTTTCCCAAAGCGATTCCCTTATCAAGTTCACCGCTCACCAGATTCGCTGTTGCCGCTGCACGGCTGTATCCCGTGACCCATATTTTGACCTGTCCGGAAATTCCCTGCTTGGAAATATATTGTTTCAGATAAGAAAGAACATTATTTTTCGCAGTATTAAATCCCTGATGCTGTCCGGATGTACCAATCGTAAAATTGCTTGCCCATTCCTGCTCATAACCGCCGCCTCTGACAGCAACTGCAATCAGTGTATATTCCTCATCTTTTACTTTCACAGGTTTATTTCCGATGATAACGCCAATCGAATCCGTCGTCGGTTTCTTCGTAAACCAGTCATTTACTGCTATATTTTCATCTGCAAATCCCATTTCTTTCAACAACGCTCTGGCATTGCTGCTTTTATTGGTGTAATCCGTCTGACCGCCATCACTGCTTCCAAATGCCGACATTGCAAAACTGAGCGACATCGTTGCCAGACTCGGACTATAATTATAGGCACTCTTTGCAAAATAATTGTCCGAATAATAACATTTGGCTGTACTGTCTCCACTATAGGTAAACGTTATCTCCTTTACCGAAGACAGAATATCATCTGCGACCTCTCCAAACGTAAATTCCAGATCATCCACCGAATACACCGGATAAAAATAATCCTCGGATGTTGCGATATCAGACGCAGTCATTTTGAAAAATTCTGCAATATTCTTTCCTTCTTGCGGCATATTTGCCATCGTCTTGAACAGACCGATAGAATACAGGTTAATTCCCTGATCTTTTAACAGATCTGCTTCTTCCAGTGTATGATTTGCATATGCATACAGGTGAACATTTGTATCATTTCTGTGCCATGCATTTCCCACAACATTTCCATCGTAATAACCATCATAATTATAATCGCCTTCGTTGGTCATTCCGGTAGAAAAAAGCACAACATTTTTAATCACATTTTCACTATCTGCATGATTTAACATAGAATTTGCCAGTTCCAGACCACTTGATATATCTCTGGTCGTGCTGGAAGCGGAAAGATTATTAATCTTATTGATCAGCGAGCTGTATTCTTTTGAAAAACCAGATACAGTAGTTGCATAATCTTTATAAGAAATGACCGCCACATAATTATCTCCGCCCGTTGCACTGATATCCCGGATAAATTTCCCGGCAGCACTCTTGACATCAGATAATGCCGTATCTGCCGTGTAAATCGTCTCATTATTATATGTAAATTCTGCTGTGTCCGAGGTATCCAGCACCAATACCGTATACCGCTTCACATTTGTTGCCGCCTGGATTTCCAGGATGCCAAATGGCAGATCCACACCGGTGATCACTAAAATAACAGCCAGCCAAAGGCTGATGATTCTTTTCATTTTTCTCATATTCCCAAACTCCTTTACTGCCTCTGCTGCAATACTCTGTGTCCATCCTGATCGGTTTCCATTTTGCAGTCCCCCGGCACACAAAATGCCGGCCGCACTCCATTTTTATCATATGCATTGGAAAAGCCGATCTTGTTATTCGCCCCAATAACATAAACGCAGGAAGTATAATATGTGTTCGGCGTTCGCAGCCACCAGCTGCTTTTTTGATTTTCTTTCAAAACAATACGCTGTTCTTCCTTCTCAAAAAATCTAAGAAACGTTCCTTCCGATGCTGCATTTATATTCTGATCTTCCATCACCTCACTGTATGCCAGCAAAAAAATCTTTCTCTTTATACTTTTTGTCCCTGTTCCCGAAACTCCCAATGATTTCTCATCCGTTATCTTAATCTCAGATTCCAAAACAGGCATCCCATCCGGAAGCTGTCTGATATATTCATGGTTTAAATAATCATCCATAAAACTGTTTTCATAATACGCTTCATAAGAATTTATCTGCATATTCATTTTCAGTACTTCTTTCCTCAACAGTAGTGTCTCGCCATTATAATCAGAAGTCAATACCAGAAATGGAACCAGTTCATGCCCTTCCCGGATATATACCAGATGATCACCCTTTTTATTTTTATCATATGCCAGATCCGATACTACACGGCACTCTTTCGTATGAAATCGAAACCATATACCTGTACACATCAAAAAGATTACGCTTACCAGAATCATTATTTTTTTCATGCTGCACCTTTTTATATTTTTTGGAATTGTTTTCGTAACAGAATTGTTTTTAAGAACAAAAAAGGAAACCGTTACTTCCACTACTTTCCGTAACGGTTTCCCTTATTTTCAATATTTAATTGTATTTTTATTTAGAATGTAATCGGAGGATTCTATTCAAAGTTTCCTGCTATTTATGTTAAATATTATAGTCGATATATAATATTTGCTTTTTATTTAACCCAAAGTTTCAAATATCTTTTTCCGAATATCTATTTTCTATACGTTCTTCTATATATTTCTTCTTCAAATGTGGTTCTATTCCTTTCGACTGTATGAAAGTAACCGACTGTTCTGTAAAAACCATATCTGAGAATGATATATAAAATACTTATATTTTTTAGATTATATTTCTTTACACATAATCTAAAAACCTTTGAATAATGTGGTAATCCTTCAATATAGTGGCTGTTTCGTTACTCTTTAACCATATCTTTCAGATTTTCCCATCTCCGATTATCTGTTATAAATTCGATCTCTTCTGAAATTATATCGTTAAAGGTTGTTTTCGCAGGAAACACCAGCCATACCACGTCTATACTGAACAGTTGTTATTTCTGACCCATCCATTGGACTTGACCTCTACTTTCTGTTCTTACGTGTTATTCAGTTCCTTTTACAACCTTGCCTCTGACTTTTTTTCTATTCTACCAGAATTTCTCGTCTCCTGACAGGTAGTTTTTTGTTTGTCTTTGGCTTTCTTTGTTGTTGTCATTATAGTAGCACGCTTCTCCTTATTTGTCAACACTATTTTTATATTTTTATTTAATTATTTTATTTTCTAAATATTCAGACATTTATTCTTTGATAATTGTATTAATTTTATATAATTTTCAAATAATTTATACGTGCGTTCAACTTGCATCACTGTTCTTCCTTCAGCTTTCGAATGATCTCCTCCAGTTCTTCGATGACCTGTTCCATGTCCTCACTTTCTTTCGCCAGAGCCACCACCATCTGTTTCACAGAACTCTTCCCTTCGCTTTTCTGAATCATCAGTTTTGCAATATATTCTTCCCTTGTCAGTGCCGGCATCAGCTTTCTGGCATACTGCCGTCCGAACTGCTCCATTCCACATTCTTTCAGATATCCATTCTGAACAAGCGAACGAATGATATTATGTACCAGCCCATTTGTCCAGGTTGCTTTCACCTGCATTTTTACAATATCTACACTGGTCAGTGCCTCCTTGCTGTCCCAGAAAATATCCATCATCTGTTCTTCACTTTTTGTCAGTTCCTTCATTTCTCTGCTCCTTCCGTTTTGCCTGTTTTTCATTATCAATCATATATCTCTACGAACCATCTTATTTTCTCATAATTAATAATTTTAAACGAATCAAATATCCCTGTCAAACTCACTATAAGCCTTCTGTGTATTTTCCATCAAACAGGCTGCCACCTCTTCGGTCGCAGCCCATTTATCTTGAATCTGCAAAATTTTATGATGCTTTTATTGCCTTGCTGAAAGCTCCATAGATTAATTCTCCATCTTTTTTATACCATGCACGAACCTTATAATATTTATCTTTCGATATTTTCAGTTCCACGCTGGTTTTCTTTTTCTGCTGCCAGATGGTGGTATATTTTCCTTTCTGAGAATCTGCCTGGGCAACCTCATATCCCGCTGCACCTGCTACCGGATCCCAACTGAAAACAGCTTTCTTTTTTCCTTTTTTCTGAACAACAAAATTCACCGATTTTCCTGGCCGTACTGTTACTTTCAGCCTGACTTTCTTTTTGCTTCCGTCCGTTGTCTTTACTGTGATAACAGCGGATCCCGCTTTCTTTGCTGTAACAAATCCCTCATCACTTACTGCTACAATTTCCGGTTTGTTGCTGCTGTATGCCAGCTCCTGTTTAGAGGCATAGAAAGGAACCATTTCTGCCTCAACCCGATAGGAACTGTTTGGCTTTAAAGTAACTGCATTTTTCTTCAACAGAAGTTTCTGTGCAACATAATTCTGCTGTGTTCTCTTAGTCCCTGTAATCTCAACAGCTACCTTATTCTTTTTCGCATACTTATACGCTACCGTATTTTTCTGACAGTAAATTTTTTTAACATCCGTCAAGGTAATGTATTTTCCGATTTTCCTGACACTCGTCGGAATATAAATTTCAAGTTTTTCACATCCCGCAAAGGCATCGGCCCCGATTTTTTGCACACCATTTGGAATGACAATTTTTCGCAGATTTTTGCAGTTATAGAAACATCCATACTTTATCTCTTTCAGACCATTCGGTAAACGAACACTCTGCAAGCTTGTACACTCTTCAAATGCTTGACCGTCTATTTTTTTCACACTGTCCGGAATATAGATACTTTTTACATTTGTGCACTCGCTGAAAGACGGCCCATTAATACTTTTTACTGAATCTGGAATATAAATTTTATCAAAAAGATATCCTATTTTTGCATCCATATAATAAGGATCCGTAAAATATCCACCAATCTCCGTAACCGGTTTCCCGAGAACACTTTTTTCTATGGTGAGCGTCATATGTTTTTTCAAAGTACTGTTCAGATCAATACATTCTGCAAGAACACTGTCTGTCTCTGGCATATACCGATAGACTACATGATTTACCGCCACTGCATTTTCAAAATACGCGTAACCCGAGCTATAAATTTTTCCTTCAAACGGATTTGCCTCATTATCCGCCGCATGTGCAGCCATTACCGGAAGTATACAAAATAAAGCAAACAGCATTATGCCCTTTAACATAATATTTTTGAGTTGTCTGAACATAAAAGTTCCCCCCTTTAAAATTTTAAATTTGATATCTTTTCCACTGCATCAGTTCGTCATACGTCTTTCCATGCTGGATCTTCCCATCTGTTTTTTGTTTTATTCCACCTCCTTTTCTGCTTCTTTCCATTCCATACCCGATACTTCCATACAATAACATCTGTGCTTTTCTCTTGAATGTTCTTTGCATAATATTGATCCAGCTCTCTATCGGTTATTGCTGCACTATAACTCCCTGTCTGTATACTGAGAGCCAGCACTGCAATCAACAATATACTTTCCACCTTATTTCTCTTCATTTTCTTTCACCTCAAATCCACTCATTTTCATTTCTTCTGCATCTTCCTTCGATATCTCATCTTTATCGTTTTTATATAAAGTGTTTTTATTTTGGTTTAAAATTTATCTTTCTTCACCAG
>OGGI01001601.1_pt1 | contig 15595 bp, 13 predicted proteins | sample 1571051 | NCBI WGS metagenome assembly OGGI01 (sample SAMEA2582075, study PRJEB24529) | metagenome | biome: Human gut stool | place: China | collected 2011 | reverse complement strand
AGAGGCGAGTTTAGGCGAAGGGCGGCTAACACACGAGCGAACCGAACAGGAAACGATGCGTGTCAGGAGATTGTTTTCGAATCATCATGGCGTACTATTTTTACAAAACTATTTTTATGGCGTTCATTTGCACATTTACACAAACCTCCGCCACAACTTTTTATTTGTCAAATGTAATTTCTTTATGATACACTGCATGTTCTGCAATATATTCCTCATAGGTTTTCGTCTTTTTCTTTTTTTCGTAATCTTCGGAGAAGTAATATCCTTTCAGTTCGTTCATATATTCATCTTCATCGCAGAGGTAAATATTGACTTTCGAGGTATCATACCCGTAGGTCTGGCGGCAGTCTGTAATATCTCCGGCGTAGTCCATGCGTTCTCCGTTTGCATCGAAGACTTCTGCGAAATAGTATTTGCCGTCTGTCTCGCTTTTGTCTTTCGGATATACTCGCAGTTCATATCTGGTTTTTACGACTTTTTCCAGTCCGACTCCGTCATCGTTGACTTCGTTTACTTCCACGGTCTGTGTATCTTTTGTATCCAGTTTGACATTAAGATCAAAGTCCCAGTTTCCTTCGTAAATTTTTTCATCCGCAACCGTGAAGTTTACATTGTCAAAGCGAATGGAATCCAGTGCCATATGACAGGTAAAGGTATCGGTCGGTTCTGTCTCCAGAGAACTTAAATCTACTCGCAGCATACCGGCAAAGGTGTGATCATCCACAAATTTTCCTTCCATATAATTAAATAAGAATGTTTTTTCATCCGGCATGAAGCTGAAGGTATTCTCTCCGCTGATGGCTGCCTGGTCAAAGTCTAAAATATAGTCTTTGACATGATCTTTGATTTTTATATCTTCTGGAAATGGCTCTTCACTGTAAAGGCTCATGGCAATGTACATGGCATTTTTATTATAGTAAACTTCGGATAATGTCACAGTAATGCCATTGGATGTCTTTGTATAGGCTCCATCTGCCGGGACTTCCGAATCATCATCAATTCCTGTGTTGCCATTTTTGCTGTCTGCATTTTTTACTGTTTTGTCCGCTTTCTGATCTGCTGTGTTTTCTGTGGACTGTGTCAGAGTTTCTGCAACCTGACTGAAATCTCCTTTTACGCTGGTGTTGTTTTCCACCTGTTCAAAAATGTGACCGATCAGTGGCATTTTTGCTGCAAAAGATGGATTGGAAATACATAACACCGATGCCAGTGCCACCGCAGCTGCCATTCCCATTCCGACTTTTGCCGTTTTTCGAAACGCTGTTTTCTTCCGTCTCTTTTTCCCCTCTTCAATGCCTGCCCGGACCCGCTGATCCAGATCTTCCGGCACCGGAATCTTATCAAAGCCTTCGATCTGCTCCGGATTTTCGATATATTCAAATATTTTCTGTTCTTTTTTCTGTTTCTCTCTATTCATCATTACGAACCCCTACCCTTCTTCTAAGATCAGTTTTAATTTTCTTTTTGCTCTGGAAAGATCTGATTTAACAGTCCCTTCTGCTCTTCCCGTGTAAGCTGCAATTTCGGAAATTTTCTTATCTTCAAAATATTTCTGTTTTATGATAGTTCGATACGGCTCTTCCAGAGACTCAACTGCATTGTGCAGATCGATGATCTCTTCACGGCTTGCCCCGCCATTCTCTTCTGCTCTGTCCCGTATCTCCGCATCCAGGCTTCCGATTTCTTTCTCCGCTTTTCGGAACATTTCGTTTGCACAGTTATAAATAATGCGTGTCATCCATGTGCGGAAATAGTTCGGATTTTTCAGATCTTTGATGGAAAGCATCCCGATGGTAACGGCTTCCTGGAAAACATCTCCCGCCAGATCTACATTTTTTACATAGCAGAATGCATTTCGGTAAAAATAGTCTTTATGAAGCTGTATCAATTCTCCGTAAGCTTTTGTATCGCCTTTTTTGGCTTTCCGTATCAGCCACGCTTCGCTGCTCATGTTTTATCACCTCCCAGGTTCTATGCCGGATTTTTTTGTATCCTGCATTTTCTGTAGGTTAGATGCTCTCCACCGGTAAAAGGTTGCAATGATGCAAAATTTTTTGCCCCCAACATCATTTTCATAAAAAGGACGGCAAATTTAAAATCTGCCATCCTTTTTATTTTAGATGCCAGGGTAAGCGTACGAAGTACGAATTCGTATGACACCTTTTTAATCTTAACCTCTTTATTTTTTATTCTTCTGAAGAATCTCTGTAGTAGTTGATCAGACATCCTTTGAGGATAATCGTTCTTTCATCATCCGTCAGCTCATCCATTTTCAGGGTGATTTCTTTTAATCCATCTCCGACAACATAAGCTTTCATTTCTTTTGCTTTGTCTTTGACTGCCTGTTTTACGTTCGGGATAAACAGGTAATCGCCGTTTGCAAACGGAAGCTCCCCTTTGTCAATGATAAATGGAAGCATACCCCAGTTGATCAGGTTGGAGCGGTATCTCTTTGTCGCATATTCGTTTGCGATGTTTGCCCAGCCGCCCAGTACTTTCTGACAGGATGCAGCCTGCTCACGTGCGGAACCATCTCCCGGTTTTACTGCGAAAATCGTACTTCCGATACAGGTATTTTCACTGTTCATATCCGGATATGCTTTTTTGATCTCATCCCAGACCGGTTTGAGTTCATCAAAAGCTTCACATGGACAGTTTCCGGCTTCGCGGGCTTTTTCTGCTTTCTGTACTTCTTTTGCACGTCCTACATATGCCGGATCTTTTCTGGAGAGTGCAAATTCTGCCAGTCCAAGCGGGTTGGAACGATAGGAAGATGTCTCTCCGGATGGGATCAGCTCTTCGGTTGTGGGAACCGGATCGTGGATCTCGGATACGACTTTCAATACCATATTTTCTGCCAGCGGTGCCATTTCCGGCCAGTCTTTGATGTTCGGGCCAAACTGGATCTCCTGATCCGGATCTGCCACGCCCTTGCTGTCGAATACACGGTTTGCGTAAATAGAACTGTCGAAGTAATATTTTGGATTGCTGAAATCTACGTCCACATCGGTAGCCGCAGTCAGGTATCCTTTGTTTGCTGCAGTAGCTGCGATGGAACGTGCATCCATCAGTGCTACGGAAGAAATCTGGCCATTCTGCAGTTTGCTTCCTTCACGGTTCGGGAAGTTACGTGTAGAGTGACGGATACTCAGGGCATTGTTTGCCGGTGTATCACCTGCTCCGAAACATGGTCCGCAGAATGCTGTCTTCACGATCGCACCTGCTGCCATCAGATCTGCCAGTCTGCCGTTTCTTGCCAGTTCTACATAGATCGGAGTACTTGCCGGGTATACGCTTAACGTAAAGGCATCTGCTCCGATGTTGGAACCTTTCAGGATATCGGCTGCCGCACAGATGTTTTCAAATCCGCCGCCTGCACATCCTGCGATGATTCCCTGCTCTACATAGAGTTTGCCGTTATGTACTTTATCTTTCAGAGAATATTCTACTGCTCCGCCAAGGCTGACTTTTGCTTTTTTCTCTACATCGTCCAGAATATCCATCAGGTTTGCATTCAGCTCGTCGATGGTGTAGGTGTTGCTTGGATGGAACGGCATCGCGATCATCGGACGGATCTCGCTTAAGTTTACATAAACCATGCCGTCATAGTATGTAACTGCACCCGGATTCAGTGCTTTATAATCTTCACTTCTGCCATGGATATCATAGAAATCTCTGATCTTGTCATCATCGGTTCTCCAGATGGAGGACAGGCAGGTCGTTTCGGTTGTCATAACATCCACACCGATACGGAAATCTGCACTCAGTTTCTCTACGCCCGGTCCGACAAATTCCATGACTTTATTCTTTACATAGCCATTTTCAAAGACAGCTCCGATGATCGCCAGAGCAACGTCCTGAGGACCGACACCTTTCATCGGCTCACCGTCCAGATAAATCGCTACCACACCCGGCATATTGATATCGTAAGTTTTGGAGAGCAGCTGTTTTACAAGCTCCGGTCCACCTTCGCCCATCGCCATGGTTCCCAGTGCACCGTAACGTGTGTGGGAGTCTGATCCGAGGATCATCTTTCCGCCGCCTGCCAGCATTTCTCTTGCGAACTGATGGATAACTGCCTGATGAGGCGGTACATAGATTCCACCGTATTTTTTCGCACAGGTAAGTCCGAACATATGATCATCCTCGTTGATCGTTCCGCCTACTGCACAGAGGCTGTTATGGCAGTTTGTCAGTACATAAGGGATCGGGAATTTCTCCAGTCCTGACGCTCTTGCTGTCTGAATGATTCCTACAAACGTGATATCGTGAGATGTCAGTTTGTCGAACTTAATCTTTAATTTATCCATATTACCGGATGTGTTGTGTTCCTGTAATATATTATAAGCGATTGTATTCTTCGCAGCCTCTGCTTTTGAAGGAACACCATCGCCCATTTTTTGTTTCAGTATTGCTTCTGCATCATGGTTATCTTCCACGATCTCGGTGCCGTTTACCAGATAAACCCCGCCGTCATATAACTTGACCATGTTCTACCTCCTGAAAATTGAAATCTTATTCACGAAACGGGCAGAATTCTGGCTTTTGCCCGCATAGGTAAAGTATAATCGCATCCGGCTAAAAAAGCAAGATGCGATTGTTTTCGGCATCAAACTTCTTTGCTTCATCTTTATCATGTGCAGCATAAAGTATGGTTGTGCCGTATCTTTCATGTAATTTTTCTATTTCTGTCCGGATCTGAACCTGAACTTTTTCGTCCAGACCATTTAAAGGATCATCAAACAGAAAAAGTTTGGGTTTGCGGATGATCGCCCTGCCAAGAGCCACCCTCTTTTTCTGTCCTTCTGAGAGAATCTTCAGCCTGCGGTTTAACAGTTCTTCCAGTCCCAGCATATCTGCTGCTTCTTTTACAGCCGCTTCGATCTGCTCCGTGGAACATTTTTTCAGTTTCATTCCAAACGAAAGATTATCGTAAACGGTCATATTTTTATACAGACTGTAATACTGAAAAACCATGGCAATCTCCCGATCTTTTGGTTCGACATCATTGATCGGTTTTCCGTCCAGTTCCAGGATGCCTTCCGTCACATCTTCTGCTCCGGCGATCATACGAAGAACGGTGGATTTTCCGCATTTCGGAGAACCGGTAAGTATCACAAACTCTCCGTCTTCCATTTCGAGATTAAAATCTTTTACCGCCCAAAATCCATTTGGATACCGTTTGCTGACATGCCTAAGGGAGAGCTTTGCCATATTTTTTCTCCTGTTTTTATTTTGTGTTCTTGAAGTTATCCATCAGCTCTTCCAGCTCAGCGAGCAGACAGTCTACTCTGCCGTAGAAAGCGTCGTTATTGGTCGGATTATCCAGCTCTCTTTCGATATGTATCAGCTCTTCTGTCAGTGCATGGATACGGTTCTTTCCTGCATTGTCTTTGTAGAGCATGTAACGGCTTCTCTCATTTTCTTCCGGGGTCATCTTTTTCAGAACAACTTCTACGTTTGGTTTTTCTCCGATATAACGGTAAGTGATCGATGGTGATGCATGGTTCAGAAGATTCTGGATATAGTAAATATCGTTTGTCTCTTTGTAATATCTCCATGCAAAGGTTTTACGCATTGTCTGTGCACCGATCGCATTCAGTCCCATGCTCTTTCCGACGTTTTTAAATACGCGGTAAGCCTGTTCTCTGGAAAGCGGTGCCGGTGAACCGGAATGTCCGAGGATCAGATAAGCCTCCGGATCTTTGCCTTCTGTATACTGGCTGATGATCTCTTTGAGTTCCTGCGGAATCTGAAAAGTACGTTTGATATTTTTTGTTCCGATACTTGCTTCAATGCTGTCTTTATCCCTGATGTCTTTGTTGCGGAATTTCAGGATCTCCTGAAGCTGCAGACCGGTCCCCACTCCTATCTCAAATAAAATATAGTACTTGTCATCTACCTCTCTTAATTTCTGTTTAAATTTTTCAAGTGTTGTATCATCCTTGATCGGTGCTACCCAGTTCATACTCTTTTTAATCCTCCTCTTCTTTTTTCAGATCCTCTGTTTTTGGCTGTTCTGCCGGCAGGATCTCTTCTTCGGGTTTTTCTGTTGGTTTTATTTCTTTTGTTTCTTTTGTTTCCTGTGCTTCTTTTGCTTTCTGCCGGTCGATCAGCTCTTCCATTTCCCGTAATCGCTTCTCTTCTTCTTCGGCTTCTCGCTTTCTGCGTTCCTCTTTCTCAAGTTCTGAACGAATCTCTGACTCGATCTCCTGGAAAGATTTGCTGTCTATATTTTCTTCTATCTTTCTTCGCTGTTCTTTGTCCTGCTCGCGTTCTTTCCTTGCCAGCTTATCGTTTTTGTCACGCATGTAAGCGATGACGATAAGCGGGATCATAAGCAGAATCAGGATCATTCCTACCGTCGCAGACAGCATTTCATGCTGATCTACCCAACCGTTGAAGGATGTCCATATATTCAGGAATCCAAATGTTATATTATCCATAAATTCATCAACTTTCTCTTCAAACCCTTTGCTGCCGGATGCATCTTTTTCCGGTGCTTCTGTACTTCCCGCTGTCTCTGTTTCACTGCCATTTGTGTCTGTCTGACCCTGCAGTGTCGTATCTGAAATTTCTGTCTTTGTCACCTCAAATGCCGGATTGTTAAACTTTAAGGTTTCCTCTCCGACTTCCCAGCCCTGATAACTGTAAACAATCTTGTTTCCGTCACAGAAACCTCGCTTCAGCTTGTCCGTTTTCAGTTTTTTCGGGATCGTAACGCTTACAGTACTTTTCCCTTCGACCGCCCGGATACCGGCTTCTTTCTGATCCAGAACGGATGCTGTGCCGAAATGACAGATACCTGCCAGCTGTCCGAGTGTTGTCGTATTAAGAGCCGCATCGACCTCTTCGTGGCGGAATTTGTCGAACCCGTAATCTAAAAGTTCCGCAGATTCATGAAAGGTTTTCCAAGAACCATTGACACGAAGCTCAACACACACCAGCGTCTTGCCGTCTTTCTTTGCATAAGTAACGAGCGTGTTCCACGCTTCGTCCGTAAATCCCGTCTTGCCGCCCTCGCAGTTTTTGTAAGTAAACTCACCGTCTTCATAGAGCATTTTCTGGTGATTTACCAGCCAGCGGTCTTCTTTCATATATTTTGTTTTCGGGATTTTGTATTCGACTGTTTTTGTTATTTTCCGGAACAGCGGAATCTGAAAGGCTGCCTGAGCAATCAGTGCCATATCGTGGGCACAGGTATAATGTTTTTTGTTGTGCAGACCATGCGGATTGACAAAGTGGGTGTTGACGCAGCCAAGCTCTTTTGCCTTGTCATTCATCATCTTCACAAAATTGTCCATCGATCCGCCGACATACTCTGCGATCACATTTGCCGCATCGTTTGCAGATGCCAGCATGATCGCATACAATGCAGAACGGATTGTGATTTTCTCCCCGACGGACAGCCAGATCTGGCTGCTGTCTGAATCGATCGGAGCAAGTGCACTCTCAGATGCTTTCACTTTTGTATCCAAGTCACTGTCACTGATGTGTTCCAGGGCGACCAGCATTGTCATGATCTTGGTGATGCTCGCCGGATACAGTTTTGCTTCTGCGTTTTTGCTGTAAAGAAATGCCCCTGTATCCAGATCCATGACAGTTGCACCTTCTGCTTCTACCCGGGGACCCTGGGGCCATTTTTTCAATTCATTTGTCTCTATCGTCCAATCATATGCCTCTGGAGTTTCTTCTACATATTCCTCCGTCTCTTCTGTGTACGTCTCATCATACACCTGTTCATCCTGGGCAATATCTTCTGCCGCAAACAGAACAGTCGGAGAAATGGTTGCAAGTACTATGGCGATGATAAGAAGACATGAGAGAAAATTTCTTTTCTTCATATGCTATCTCCGTTATTTTCTGAAGTGCAGTTATCTGCTTTTCTTTTAACCCTTGGTTCTAAGTATATTATAATCATCCTGTTTTTTCAAGATTGTTATTACAGGATAACACTGTCAAAAAGTATCTTTTGTCATTTTTTCTTTTATTTTGCAGAAAATAACCGCCGTTGCCGTGCTTACCAGCGTTGCTGCGATAGCCGCTCCGGTGATGGCAGAGGGATTGTTGCTTCCGTACTGACTGCGATAGGCGATCACGCTGACCGGTATCAGCTGAAGGGAAGAAATATTTAAGATCAGGAAGGTACACATCTCATTGCTTGCGACTTCTTCGGGCAGACCTTTTTCTTTTTTTATTTCTGCCAGTTCTTCCATCGCTTTTAATCCCGCCGGCGTTGCCGCTGATCCAAGCCCGAGAATATTTGCGATCATATTTGCCGCGATATATTCCTGTACCTTATGTCCTTTTGGAATCCCCGGAAAAAGAAAATGGATAAACGGCTTTAATTTTTCGGACCATTTTCTGATCAGCCCGGCTCCTCTGGCTATCTCCATCACGCCAACCCAGAGTGCCATCATTCCGGTCATGGTGATGCACAGCGTCACGGCATCTTTTGCCGATGCAAATGCCGCATCTGTCACTGCCTGCATATTTCCCGTGACTGCCCCATAGACGATCCCAAGCAGTATCATTCCTATCCAGAGATTATTCATATTATAGTTTTCACCATTGTGCTTTTATTTATCACAGTTTATGCACTTTTTTCATACAAAAATACATTCTCTGTTCTTTTTCCGGCTTGACTATTTTTTCCGCTGCATTTATAATGAAATGCGTATTCGCATGGAGACGTAGCGAAGTGGCCGTAACGCGCCTGACTCGAAATCAGGTTGTCCTCCGGGGCACGAGGGTTCAAATCCATCCGTGTCCGCTAAATATTAAAATTAATATAAGTTTATAAAAAAAAGTACTGTACGGCTCGTTCTATTCACAGTGCTTTTTTTTGTATAATGGAGGAAAATCTATGCAGAAACAGGATTTTAAGAAACTTTTTGAACATGGACCTGTAATTCTGGACGGTGCGACCGGCTCTAATCTCATGAAAGCCGGTATGCCAAAAGGCGTATGTACCGAAAAATGGGTTCTGGAACATCCGGATACGATCATCCAGCTTCAGAGAGCCTATGCAGAAACAGGATCTCAGATCATCTATGCTCCTACTTTCGCTGCAAACCGCATCTCTCTGGCAAATCACGGTCTTTCTGATCAGGTAGATCATTATAACCACGCCCTTGTTGCTCTCTCAAAAGAAGCCGTACAGGGAAAGGCTCTGATCGCCGGAGATATCACCACGACCAGCAAAATGGATGCAGAATACGATGAGCTTCTTTCTGCCTATGAGGAACAGATCACCGCTCTGGTGGATGCAGGCGTGGATCTGCTGATCGCTGAGACGATGATCGGTGCAGACGAAACCATGGCAGTGATCGATGCCGCACATGCTGTCTGCGACCTTCCGATTCTCTGTTCTCTGACCATGCAGGCTGACGGCAGTCTTTTCTTTGGCGGAAATATTTTCGAGACAGCACCGATGCTCGAAGAGATGGGTGCAGATGCGGTCGGTATCAATTGTTCCACAGGCCCTGATCAGCTCGAAAATATTATCCAGAATCTTGCCGGCAGTCTCTCTGTTCCGGTCATCGCCAAACCAAATGCCGGTATGCCGACGATCAACGATCAGGGAATTGCTGTTTATGATATGACACCGGAGTATTTCGGCAAAAGCATGAAACGTCTTGTTGACCTTGGTGCCTCCATGGTCGGCGGATGCTGCGGAACAGATCCTTCTTATATTAAGGCACTTGTAAACGCAATCCGCTAAATTTTCTCTTACCCGGGTCGTATCCAGACCGAACGTATGTGAGGCTTTGCAATTTTATCAGCCGATCAGGTGTTGGCATAATAAAAAGACATACATCGCAGGATTTTTCTGTTTTGTATGTCTTTTTTATATAATCATGAATTTTTTCTTATTTTATTTGCTTGCATTTTTTTACCACGCACCGCACTTTGAACTTCCGCCACAAACGTTACTCCTACAGTTAGCTCAATCCAGGCACCCTCGCGTCACACAAAAGGTTCTGCTTAGTGCTGCTGCATTCCTGCCCTGACACGGTTCACAGATTTCTGTTGCACGAGACCCAAACGTCATCACCACTTATAGAAGGCAGCTTTGCAGCTAAAAACCCTCGGATTGGTATCACCCCTGCTGTAGCGGATTGCAGGTACAGGGCACCGCTATCTCCCCGGCTGCGTGGTCTAAGTTACTATATCGTGAATCCGCTGTTTTGTCAAGTTTTACTTCGGATTTTACCCCATCAGCCACCAAGCTCTACCATGCGGTTGATACATCTTCCTGCTCCTTCGAGCACGTTCTGCGGAAGGTGGATCTCTTCGCCGCCTCTTCCTTTCAGGCAGTTATAGACATCCATAAGTGTTGTGATCTTCATGTTCATGCAGGTGAGCGGAACTGCCAGCGGATAGAATTTTTTATCCGGACAGGCAAACTGAAGGTGTTCTACAATGCTGTTCTCTGTTCCGATGATAAATTCTTCTTTATCGGATTTCTTTGCAAAATCCATGATCCCTGTGGTAGATCCGACATAATCTGCTTTTTCGACAACTTCCTGACGGCATTCCGGATGGACCAGAAGCAGTGCATCCGGGTGATCTGCCCTTGCTTTTTCGACGTCTTTTGCACTGACTACGATATGACGCGGGCAGCCACCTTTATAAAAAGCAAAGGTTTTTTCCGGAAGCTGTTCCGCTACATAGCGTCCCAGGTTCGGATCTGGAATAAACAGGATTTTGTCGTTTTCCAGATGACTGCAGATTTCCACTGCTGAAGAAGAAGTCACGCATACATCACATTCTGTCTTGAGTTCTGATGTTGTATTGATATACGCCACAACCGTATAGTCCGGATATTCTGCTTTTAAGGTGCGAAGACCTTCCAGATCAAGCTGTTCTGCCATCGGGCATCCGGCTGCAGGGTTTGGCAGCCATACTTTTTTATCCGGGCTTAAAATTTTACAGGTCTCGGCCATAAAACGCACACCGCACATGATCACGCCGCTGCATTTGCTTTTGGATGCCTGTACGCTCAGTCCGTAAGAATCTCCCATATAATCTGCTACTTCCAGAATTTCCTGACCTTGATAAGCATGAGCCAGAATACATACATCCTGTTCTTTTTTCATACGCAGGATCTCCTGCTGAATTTCTGCTATTGTCATTCTTCGTTTCCTTCCTGTTTTGTATTCTGCTCCCATGGCTGAAGCGGCGCCAGAAGTCCTGCTTTTTTCAGTTGTTCTTCGATCAGATCCAGTCTCTCTTCGCTTGCTGCTTCAACCAGATGATAGTGATAACCGGATGTTGCATTACTCAGTGCACTGGAATTACTGTTGTTCAATGCGGTAATAAATTCATTTACATCCTGTCTTGACCTGATATCCATTTCTGCACTGACTCTTCCATAGACTCTGTGGCTGATACTGATATTGCAGATCCTGCCGCCACAGTCCACGATCAGATTCATTTCTTCTGCTGTCTGATCCGATTCATGACGAACTTTAAATTCACGGACGCAGCTGCTGTCCTGCTGTATCACATATCCTCTTGTTGTTGATAAAATTCCCGGAGTCGCTGCACGAATCACTGCCATATCCTGCACGATCACCTGGCGGCTGACTCCAAACTGGCTCGCCAGTTTTCTTGCAGCAACCGGTTCATCTGCATTCTGAAGAAAGTTTAAAATTTCATTTCGTCTTTCCGCAGTATTCATAGTCCCAACTCCTTTCAGACTGCATGAAGGTTCTTCATGGAAATGTCCAGAATCGGAGCAGAGTGTGTCAACGCTCCGCTGGATACGAAATCAACTCCGATTTCACGGATGCGTGCAATATTTTCTTTTGTAATGTTTCCGGAGCATTCCGTCTGTGCTCTTCCATCGATCAGTTCCACAGCCTGTTTCATCACTTCCGGTGTCATGTTGTCGAGCATGATAATATCTGCTCCGGCCTCCACCGCTTCTTTTACCTGCTCCAGGGTTTCTACTTCAATCTCGATTTTGCGTACAAACGGAGCATATTCTTTTGCCATTGTGATTGCTTTTGTGATGCTTCCGGCTGCACCGATGTGATTATCTTTCAGAAGTACACCGTCTGATAAGTTGTATCTGTGGTTGCATCCTCCGCCCACACGCACTGCATATTTTTCAAATACACGGCAGTTTGGCGTCGTTTTTCTGGTATCCAGAAGTGTTACTTTGCTTCCTTCCAGAAGTTTTGCGACCTGTCTTGTATAAGTGGCAATTCCGCTCATTCTCTGCAGATAATTCAGTGCCACACGTTCTCCGGATAACAGTACACGGATGTCTCCGGTAAGCGTTGCCATCAGCTCACCTTTTTTTACCTCATCACCGTCTTTGCATTTAAAATCAATTTCCGTTTTCTCATCCAACATCTGAAAAACTCTTGCATAGACATCCAATCCGGCGATAATTCCGTCTTCTTTTGCGATCAGATCTACCGTTCCTTTTACCTCGGTCGGCATAACTGCATTTGTAGAAACGTCTTCACTTGTGATATCTTCCTGCAGTGCCATACGGATCAGCTGATCCGCCTGCATTTTCATAGTTATACTATTCATTTGCTTTTTTCATCCTCTCTATCTCATTCAACACTTGTTTATGATACCCTTCCAAAATTACATTCTGGTCTTCATATTGATTCAGATCCAGTCGGTCCGGTCTGCACATCTCCGGTGTTTCTCCAAATATCATATCATCTGCTGCCCGTCTTGCAAAGACCAGAGATTCCAGAAGCGAATTGCTTGCCAGACGGTTCTTTCCATGGACACCATTGCAGCTTGTCTCACCGCAGGCATAGAGTCCACGCATGGAAGTCCGGCTGCTTAAATCTGCCTGGATACCTCCCATAAAATAGTGCTGTGCCGGAACAACCGGAATCGGCTCTTTTCTCGGATCAAATCCTTCCTCAATACAGTGCTGATAAATGTTCGGGAAATGCTGCATGATCGTTTTTTCACCCAGCGGACGCATATCTTCCCAGACAAAATCAGTACCGTCCTTTTCCATCTGCTCAAAAATCGCCTGACTGAGCAGATCCCTTGGCTGCAGTTCATTCGTAAAACGCTGACCATTTTTGTCATAAAGAAGTGCACCTTCGCCACGGACAGATTCTGAAATCAGGAAACGTCTTCCCGGTTTATGTGAAAATAAAGTTGTCGGATGGATCTGTATGTAATCCAGATGCTCTAATTTCACCTGATGTTTCATTGCAATACCAAGTCCGTCTCCGGCAATATGCGGATAGTTGGTAGAATTCTGGAAAAGACCCCCGATACCACCGCATGCCAGCACAACAAACTGGGAACGGATCGGATAAACATTATTTTTTGCATCCATTGCAATCACACCGCCGCAGATATTGTCTTTCGATATGATATCTACCATCGTCATATACTCACAGATTTCAATATTTTCTTTTGTCTTTACCTGATCCAGAAGCGTCTGCGTAATCTCTTTTCCGGTAATGTCCTCATGGAAGAGGATTCTTGGTCTGGAGTGTGCACCTTCTCTTGTAAATGCAAGCTCGCCATCCTCTGCACGCACAAAATCTACATTTCTCCACAGCAGATCACGGATGATATCATTGGAGCTTCGGATCATCAGATTGACCGCTCTTTTATTATTTTCATAATGCCCTGCACGCATGGTGTCTTCAAAATAGTCCTCATAATCATCTTCACCACGCAGCATGCAGATACCGCCCTGTGCCAGAAACGAATCTGACAGATCCGCCCCCTGCTTTGTAAGCATCAGAATTTTTTTTCTTTTTGGAAGATTCAGGGCACAGTAAAGACCTGCCGCTCCGGTACCTACAATAATGGCATCATAATATTCATTCATTTTCTTATACCTCTTTCCTGTCACGGATTTGTTTTGCCATGAGCGACATTATACTACTGGTCTTTGCACGTGTCAAGACACCTGTATATTTTCTACTACCTTCCTGTTTTAACTCCCATTACTTTTTTCATGGCATCAAAGAAGAATCTCTGCTCTTTTGTAAAAAGAACTGCTTTCACTCTTTTTTCACGGTTTACTTTTTCTTGTTTTTCCTCTATAATCACCATAGAGCAACCAGCCATGGGAGTTACTAAGTTTTCAGAAGGGGCAAAGTCATGGATAAAAACAAATTAAACCACAATGCTGACAGGGGCAGTAACAAACAGCAGCAGCTGTACCTAAACATCGCTTTTTTCGGTGTTTTCGCCTGTGCCGCCCTGATTTTTTTACTGCTGGCTTTTGATAAAATACCGCCAGTCAGTGAACACAAAAAAGCAGAAAAAGAAACGTTATCAACCGAAGCTCAGTCCGAGACCGGAACCGAGTCTGCCACACCGAAAGAAACACTTGCTGCTGAGACAAGCATCACGATCAGCCTGATGGGTGACTGCACTCTTGGCTCTGCTCCGGATTCTGACCAGTACAACAATTTTGATGCTTATCAGTCCGTATATGGTATTGATTATTTCTTCCAGAATGTGAAATCTTACCTGGAAGGGGATGATCTTTCCATTATCAACCTGGAAGGTGCACTGACAACCGCTGAGAATTCAGCCAGCAAGAGCGATGTTTATAAAGGCGATCCTTCCTATGTTTCCGCACTCTCTAACAGTTCGATCGAGGCTGTCAACCTTGCCAACGATCACACCGAAGATTACGGAACCGCCGGTCTGACCGAAACACAGACCACTCTGAAAGACGCAGGGATCACGACTTTTGGCAACGACGATACCTCTGTTCTTGAGATCAAAGGCATCAAGGTCGGACTTGTCGGTATATCTGCCATTGACAAACAGGTAAGTGAGTGCAGGACACAGCTGACAAATGATATCAATGCAGTAAAAGAACAGGGTGCAAACCTGATCATCGTAAATTTCCACTGGGGAGCGAACGGCGAGACAACACCAGACAGCGACCAGACAACACTGGCACACGCAGCGATTGATGCAGGGGCAGATCTGGTAGTCGGACATCATCCTCACGTTCTGCAGGGTATGGAAGTTTATAATGGAAGAACGATCTTCTACAGCCTGGGAAGCTTCTGCGATGGTGCAAATATGTACTCGGACGACATGGATACCATTATTTTCCAGCCGACCTTTACTTTCAGTGCAGGCAAAGAGCTGACCCAAACAACGAATTCCATCATTCCTTGCACGATTTCTTCCGACAGCACATTCAACAACTATCAGCCAACACCGGCCGAAGACAGTGAGAAGACCAGAATCGAAGAAAAAGTCAAAGAACTGAGCAATCAGATCGGAAACAGCATTTCCGGAGATAATTCCGATGCAAACAGTACATCCGGCTCAGATGGAAATACAACCGCTTCCTCTGAAAGTGAGACTTCTTCCGAGAGCGAAACTTCCTCTGAGACAAGTTCAGATGGAAGCAACAGTGATGGCAGCGATAATTCCGCTTCTGACGGAAACAACTCCACAAAACTGTTTTTACCGGAATAAAAATTTACCGTTGGTTTCCTGGCAGATGTAAGGAATGGAAATGCCGCACATTTTAAAATACTGTTTGCAAATGAACAGTATTGCATGTGCAAATGAACGAATTCCCCGAAGGGCACGTAAAAGTGCCTTCTTGGGA
>OGGI01001588.1_pt1 | contig 15677 bp, 4 predicted proteins | sample 1571051 | NCBI WGS metagenome assembly OGGI01 (sample SAMEA2582075, study PRJEB24529) | metagenome | biome: Human gut stool | place: China | collected 2011 | reverse complement strand
CCGGTGCAATATTAACCGCACTATTCCCATAACTACCACCCGCTTGTACAGGTGTCCCCATTTGAGCACCAGTGCCCATGATAGCCAACGTAGCCAATACGCTAGCTAACACTTTTTTCTTACCACCATTGTTTTTCGCTACTTCAGATACTACTACGTAGCATTCTTTTGTTTTGCTCCAAACAACTTTAAAAATCTTATTCATAGAAACTATGAACCCCTTTCTTAGTTAGACACAATTACAATCAAAATGATTTCTTACAATTCGATGAGTCAGTATATATACATTAAACGCTGTCCAAAACTATCGATTTTACAGCATTTCATTTTTTACTCATCTTGCGTCATATATAAGATAGCAGAAAAAAGGCTTTTTGTAAATAGCTTTCTTCATTTTTCACTCACTTATTTTCAATATTTTAATTTCATTTATATTAATTTTATATTTTTACATAAAAAACATACATTTTATGAGTATTTTTTTGCTCTTTATAATTAGTTTTCCAATAACTTTCGATATACTGCTACTTTTTTCGATAAGTGTATCAGTTTTACTTATAAATTATTCTTTTATTGATTTAATTACTTCAGAAAATATCGATATAATAAAAATTCATATATTATCCATATTTTCAAATTTTAAAGTTACTATGTTCCTTCGCTATTATTTCATTTTTTAAATTTCATAAAATTGTTTATTTTGATAAAATATACAGGGAATTATTGGTACATAAAAACAGCAGACTATCGATACATTACATCGACTGTCTGCTGTTCCTATTCATAACTATATACAATTACTATATAATCTAAACTTTTAATTCATAATACTGTTTACTGTCTACTCACTGTCTATTTACTGTCTATTGCCAATATATTACCATAAACAGTTAAAGGTGTTACACTCTATGTAACAAAAGTATATAATCCCTTTTCTACCTATGCGTAAAAAATGTCTTTGTAGTATACTAAGTAAATAAAGAGGTTAGTACTAAGGGGACTTTCATATGAAAAATAAAAACACAGAATTAGATACACAAACAACTGAGCCGACTGTAGCACAACATATTGCACCACCAGCTCATGATATAGCCGAGGCGCAAGCGGGGATTGATGAGTTAAAAGATTCATATGATAATTTTCTCTATGTCTCTAAAGCCTTTCCAAATACGAATATTAACTCGCTCCTAGCGAAGGGCAAAATATATGGACTTAACCCAGCACCTCTTAAAGGGGCTCGCGTGTTAGAGCTAGGTTCATCTTGCGGTGGGAATATTATTCCCCAAGCGTTGTATTATCCAGAGGCGACTTTCACAGGCATCGACCTTTCATCGGTACAGGTACAGCATGGTAATGAGCTCATTCATTCGATGGGGCTTACGAATGTGACATTGCTAGAAAAGAATATTATGGATATCGATGACAATTTTGGTACCTTTGATTACATTTTGGTGCATGGCATTTGGTCTTGGGTACCAGATGTGGTAAAGGATAAAATCCTCTCCATTTGTAATCGTAATCTATCTGACCGCGGTATCGCCTATATATCCTATAATACGTATCCTGGTTGGAAACGTCTGGAACAGCTGCGCGACATCATGCTCTATTCGGAAAAGCATGTACCTCATGATTCCTTAAAGGATCGCACTGTATATACAAAGAATGTGTTAAAGCTCATCGCTGAAACGATGAAGATGGACGAGCGATCTCGTGTACAATCTGATTACAAAATCAACAATATCAATCGTGTAATCGAGTCAAATGACTATTATGTAGGGCACGAATATCTAGAAACCTTCAATGACCCTGTGTATGTATCACAGTTTGTGGAACGGGCCGAACGTTTAGGTTGCACCTATGTTGGTGACGAGTCGTTACAACGTTCCTTTATTACGTGGCTTGACGATGCGGTGGTAGAAAATATCAACGCCCTATCCCAAGGCAATCATGTGGATAAGGAACAGTATTATGACTATGTCTACGATACACAGTTCCGCATGGCTTTACTCACTAAACCAAGAAATGCAGACAGAATCATTCGCAACGAAACCGTTACGATAGACACATTAAATAAACTGTATTTCTACACGGCCATCAATGAATTTAACGGAGCGCCACCAGAATGGACAAATCCCGTATTTATTTCTATTAAGGAATTGATGGATCTTAGAAAACCATTCAATGTGCAGGATGTAGTGAATTATGTGAAAGAGCATCATCCTCATATCGATATCGATATGGATGCTATATATCAACGATTGTTCTTATTAGCTATCTTAGGACAAATCTATGTTCTAGGTGAAAGATACGAGCAATTACCGTTTATAGAAAATAAAACGTATATTCCAGAACGATTTATTAAATACGTAGAAACACTCACCGAAGGTGGTGGCCAACAATATATGACCGTAGGCAATATGTATAATCAAATCGATCAAACTGTGGACCACGGTCTCTTATTCGTCATGAGATTGCTTGAAAAACCAACTACTAAAAAAGCAATGATAGCTATTATGGACTCCAATTTAAAGATAGAACGTACCAATAGTGACGGAACTACATTCATCGTACCGAGCGAAGAATATTTAGAACAAAAATTACTACATATTGAAGGATTGGGATTTTTTAGAAAATAATTAGCCTATTCGACATATAAAAATAGCAGCTACTAGCCCTTAAAGGGGGTGGTAGCTGCTATTTTTCATTACTTATCTAGCTAGTATCAATGAATGTCCATATGCTATTTTAATACTATTTACTACTGTGGTAGCTTCAGTAAAATTTTGTTTTATGTATTACATCATCTTAAATTGTATATAGTATCTTATATCATACTATTATTGTAATTTAGCAAGAATCATATCGATTTTACGTTGCATATCTTCATTTTGTTTGCGAAGTACATCAAGCTCATCAGCTTGTTTAGTGATAATAGCATCCTTTTCTTGGTCTTTTGCCAATAAAGCTTGCATTTCATCTTGCATTACATAGATGGAGCTAATCGGTCCCCCCTTGTAGCGATCAGGGATAGCTTTCTTTTCAGGACTATATCCAAATTTATGAGTTATACCAGCGTTAACCATATTATCATGGCTATCGAGAGATATGCCGATGTTAAACATGGTATTTTCGTTGGTATAATGCGCCATACCGAGTGCCACAGCAGTTTGTGATTTGTAATTACCCACGCCGGCCATAATTTGTGTTGGCTCTAATGGATCATATTGAATTGGCTTTAATGCTGCTAAAGCGGCTGCATTGGCGCCAGCCTTACTAGCATATTGTCTTGCTGCATTGTCTGCCATACCCGTAAGTCCACGAAGGGCTTGATCCACTTGTTGTTTATTTACCGCATCTGTTGGTTTTTCCGCAGGTCCTACACCGGTAATGCGATGGCCGCCCATATCCAAATTAGAATTAATGGACACATTGGCTGGGGTATTGCCATTTTGACTGTTGAAAGTCATCGTTGGCGCTCCATTACCAGCACCGGTAATGGACGTGATACCAGACAAGTTAGGATTCATCGCATAGTGAATAACACCATTATTGGCTGCATCTTGAGTAACTTGAATGTTGCCATCGCCTTTAAAATCAAAACCTGTTGACAAGGAAACGGAACGTACTGGTGTGCTACCAGCGCGATCAGTAGTACTGCTGGTTGTATAGTTGATATTGCTTACACCAGAAATCGCATTGTCTAATTGTTGTTTATTTACTGCAGAATTTGCTGTTGTACCAGCAGCCACATTTTTAATTTCCTTGTTACCGGCATCCATACCATTGTTATCGAGGGTCATACCACCAACAGTGACCTTGTTAAAGGTTACATCATCTTTAGTGGCAACAGTAATCTCTCTTCCAGTGTTGGTAATGGTAATGTTCTTACCATCCACGAAGTTAACATTGTCCCCACCGGACACGGCTGTTGTAGCACCACCATTAGTTTGAACATTCCAGGATGCAGCAGATTTTGCCAAGTCTTTGATTCGGGATTCACCATTCGCACTGAGATTGGATAAATCTTTATTGGCTGCATTTTCAGCGGCCGCTACAGCATTACTCAATTTCGCAGTAGATGCAATAGATACGCTATTACCCGATGCAGTTGTTGTAATCAACGCATTGGCACCGCTTTCACCATTGATATTAAATTGAATGCCACCAGATGTATTCAATTTTTGTGCATCCGTAGAGCCAGTATCGCCACCAAGGGTGATCGTATTGTTACCCAATGCTTTAGTACCGTCCAATGCATTTTGAACAGCAGCATCCATTTGGCCTTTGTTTACAGCAGCATCATTGGTTGTACCATTGGCAATACCTTTAACCTCTTTACCACCTGCATTGATGCCATCAGTTGTAATAGAGATTGGTGTACCACCAGCAGGAGTTACGGTTACACCAGTAGGTGCGGTTGTAATTGAGTTACCTGCTGCATCGGTTGTTGTTACACCACCTTTAGAGACAACAGTAGAGTTACCAGCTGCATCGGAGATGGTAGAGGAACCACCTGTTACGGTTTGTGTATTACCATTTCCATCTGTAAATGTAGCAGATGTTAAGCCACTCAATACCTTCGCAAGGCGAATATTCAATGTACCTACCCCATCGGATACAACACCGATGTTGCCTGTTGTCAAATTAGCAGCATTTGTTACGCCACCTTTAATGGACAATACTTCACCATGTTTACGGACAGATGTGGCACCTGTATCACCATCAAATTTATGTTCAGCATCAGCTAAGGCTTGTGCTGTATTCGCATTGGATTTAGTAATTGCATCGTTAATAGCGGTTGCTACGTTTTGTGTTGTAGCTACGCCATCAGTACCTACAGCACCACCTGCGCCTGTTGCACCAGCAGCACCCACTTGTCCATTGCCATCTACTACTAAATTACCAGCCTTCACATCTACAGTGTATGTTTTTACACCGCCTGCTGTATTGTTAGATACTGTAGCAAGACCTGTGCCTGTTACCTTAACAGCATCTTGTGCAGATGTTACTGCCAAGTCTTTGATCACTGTTTTACCAGCAGATGTAATATTAGACAAATCCTTGTCAGCAGATTTTTCTGCTGCTGTCACAGCCGCTGTCAATTTTGCGGTTGGCGCAATCGTTACATTATCGCCGGTAGCAGATGTAGTGATTAACGCGTTAGCACCTGTATCGCCTTTAATGTTGAACGTAATAGCATTGGTGCTAAGTTTCTTCGCTGTTGTAGAACCGGTATCACCACCAAGGGCAATCGTATTATTACCCAATGCTGTAGTTGCATCGGTGGCTGATTTTACAGCATCATCCATTTGTTTCTTGTTAACCGCAGCATCATCGGTAGTGGCTTTGCCAACGTTCTTAATTTGTGTATTACCAGCATCGATACCAGAACCATTCAACTTAACAGTGTTAGTACCATCAGTTGCAGTGACACCAGCCGGTGCTACTGTCGTTGTGTTTGTACCATCAGTAGTGGATAGACCACCTTTAGTCATAGCGGTTGTGTTACCAGCAGCATCTGTAATGGTAGAGGAAGCACCTGTTACGGTTTGTGTATTGCCAGATCCATCTGTAAATGTAGCAGATGTTAAACCTGTTAATACCTTCGCAAGACGAATGTTCAATGTGCCTGCCCCATCGGATACGACACCGATGTTGCCAGTTGCTAAATCAGCTGGCGTTGTTACGCCACCTTTAATGGATAATACTTCACCGTGTTTACGTACAGATGTTGCACCTGTATCACCATCAAATTTATGTTCTGCATCGGCTAAGGCTTGTGCATTGTTTGCATTTGCTTTAGTTACTGCATCGTTAATAGCGGTTGCTACGTTTTGTGTTGTAGCTATGCCATTTTTACCAGCTGTAGTACCTTGTGTAGCACCGTTAGCACCGATTTTACCTGTTGTATCATCAAGAACAAGTTTGCCTTCTTCTACATTAACCGTATATGTTTTCACACCACCAGCTGTATTATCAGATACTGTAGCAAGGCCTGTACCTGTTACCTTAACAGCATCTTGTGCAGATGTTACTGCCAAGTTTTTAATTACTGTTTCACCAGCAGATGTAATATTGGACAAATCTTTATCAGCAGATTTTTCTGCAGCTGTCACAGCCGCTATCAATTTAGCAGTTGGCGCAATAGTTACATCATCACCGGTAGCAGATGTAGTGATTAAAGCATTAGCACCTGTATCACCTTTAATGTTGAATGTAATAGCATTTGTGCTAAGTTTCTTCGCTGTTGTAGAACCAGCATCACTACCAAGAGCAATTGTATTGTTACCTAAAGCTGTAGTTGCATCGGTAGCGGCTTTTACAGCGTCATCCATTTGTTTCTTATTAACCGCAGCATCATCTGTAGTAGCTTTGGCAACATTCTTAATTTGTGTATTACCAGCATCGATACCAGAACCATTTAACTTAACAGTGTTGGTACCATCGGTTGCAGTGACACCAGTCGGTGCTACTGTCGTTGCGTGCGTACCGTCAGTAGTGGATAGACCACCTTTAGTCATAGCAGTTGTGTTACCTGCACCATCTGTAATGGTAGAGGAACCACCTGTTACTGTTTGTGTATTGCCGGATCTATCTGTAAATGTGGCAGATGTTAAACCTGTTAAGGCTTTTGCCATCTTGATATTTAATGTACCAGATGTTGTATCACCTACGACTGCGATATTACCAGATGTAAGGTCTGTAGCAGTTGTGGATGCACCGCCTTTGATGTTAAGTTGTTCACCATGTTTACGGCTAATTACGGTAGCGTCATCGCCAGCAAAATTGTGTTTTGCATCAGCTAAAGCTTGTGCATTATTGGCATTTGCTTTAGTCACAGCATCGTTAATAGCAGTCGCTACGTTTTGTGTTGTAGCTACACCATTTTTACCAACTATAGTACCTTGTGTAGCACCATTAGCACCGATTTTACCGGTTGTATCATCAAGAACAAGTTTACCTTCGTCTACATTTACAGTATATGTTTTCACACCGCCAGTTGTATTGTCAGATACTGTAGCAAGGCCTGTACCTGTTACAGTTACAGCATCTTGTGCGGCTGCTTTAGCTACGTTCTTAACAGCATTTTCAGATACGGCTACTTCATAGGTTTCACCTTTAGCTGTACCTGTTTGACCTGTTACAGTAGCCAAATTGGTATCACCAGATAATGTTTTAGCGACTACCTTTTCAGTAGATGTAGCTGCTATTTGTGCATTAGCAATGGCTGTTTCCATTTGGCCTTTGCTAACGGCGGATGTAGCTGCTGTACCATCGGCAATATTCTTGATTTCTGTACCACCAGCATTGATACCAGCTGTTGTCATAGAGATAGCAGAAGTACCAGTACCACTTGGTGTAATGGTTACACCATCACCATTAATAACAGTAGTATTGCCACCAGTAGTAGTGAAGGATGCAGATGTTAAACCACTTAATGCTTTAGCAAGGCGAATGTTCAATGTGCCGGCCCCATCGGACACAACACCAATGTTACCTGTTGCTAGATCAGCTGGCGTTATGACGCCACCTTTAATAGATAATACTTCACCGTGTTTACGTACAGATGTTGTACCTGTATCACCATCAAATTTATGCTCTGCATCAGCTAAGGCTTGTGTTGTGCTTGCTTTTGCCTTAGTTACAGCATCATTGATAGCAGTCGCTACATTTTGTGTTGTGGCTACGCCATTTTTACCAGCTGTCGTGCCTTGTGTAGCACCATTAGCACCGATTTGACCTGTTGTATCATCGAGGACAAGTTTACCTTCGTCTACATTTACAGTGTATGTTTTTACACCACCAGTTGTATTGTCGGATACTGTAGCAAGGCCTGTACCTGTTACATTAACAGCATCTTGAGCAGATGTAGCTGCCAAGTCTTTAATCACTGTTTTGCCAGCAGATGAAATATTGGACAAATCCTTATCAGCAGATTTTTCTGCCGCTGTCACAGCCGCTGTCAATTTTGCGGTTGGCGCAATCGTTACATTATCGCCGGTAGCAGATGTAGTGATCAACGCATTAGCACCTGTATCGCCTTTAATGTTGAACGTAATAGCATTTGTGCTAAGTTTCTTCGCTGTTGTAGAACCAGCATCACTACCAAGAGCAATTGTATTGTTACCTAAAGCTGTAGTTGCATCGGTAGCGGCTTTTACAGCGTCATCCATTTGTTTCTTGTTAACCGCAGCATCATCGGTAGTACCATTAGCAACATTCTTAATTTCTTTGTTACCGGCACTAATACCACTAGTAGTTACAGAAATTGGTGTTGTGCCTGTACCAGCAGGAGTTACCGTCACACCTGTAGGTGCTGTTGTAGTTATGTTACCTGCTGCATCAGTAGTTGTGACCCCACCTTTAGATACAACAGTAGAATTACCAGCTGCATCAGAAATCGTAGAGGAACCACCTGTTACGGTTTGTGTATTGCCAGATCCATCTGTATATGTAGCAGATGTTAAACCTGTTAAGGCTTTTGCCATCTTGATATTTAATGTGCCAGATGTTGTGTCACCTACGACTGCGATATTACCAGATGTAAGATCAGTTGCTGTTGTACTTGCACCACCTTTAATGTTTAGTTGTTCGCCATGTTTACGGCTAATAACGGTAGCATCATCGCCAGCAAAATTGTGTTTTGCATCAGCTAATGCTTGTGCATTATTGGCATTTGCTTTTGTAACAGCATCATTAATAGCAGTCGCTACGTTTTGTGTTGTAGCTACACCATTTTTACCAGCTGTAGTACCTTGTGTAGCACCGTTAGCACCGATTTTACCTGTTGTATCATCAAGAACAAGTTTACCTTCTTCTACATTAACCGTATATGTTTTCACACCACCAGCTGTATTGTCAGATAACGTAGCAAGGCCTGTACCTGTTACTGTTACAGCGTCTTGTGCGGCTGCTTTAGCTACGTTCTTAACAGCATTTTCAGATACGGCTACTTCATACGTTTCACCCTTAGCAGTACCCGTTTGACCTGTTACAGTGGCTAAGTTAGTATCGCCGGATAATGTTTTAGCTACTACTTTTTCGGTTGATAAGGATCCACCAGCTGCAGCCGTAATGGCCGCATCCATTTGAGCCTTATTAACTGCCGCATCAGCAGTAGTACCCGTAGCAACACCTTTAATTTCCTTATTGCCCGCATTGATACCAGCTGTTGTCATAGAGATAGCAGAGGCACCAGCTGCACTTGGGGTAATGGTTACACCATCACTATTAATAACAGTAGTATTGCCACCAGCGGCAGTAAATGTAGCAGATGTTAAACCGCTCAATACTTTTGCAAGTTGTACATTTAATGTGCCTGCACCATCAGATACGACACCGATGTTACCTGTTGTCAAACTAGCAGTATTTGTTACACCGCCTTTAATGGATAATACTTCACCGTGTTTACGAACCGATGTAGTACCTGTATCGCCAGCAAATTTATGTTCTGCATCGGCTAAGGCTTGTGTTGTGCTTGCTTTTGCTTTAGTCACAGCATCGTTAATAGCAGTCGCTACGTTTTGTGTTGTAGCTACGCCATTAGAACCGGCCACACCAGATGCACCTGTTGTACCAGCAGCACCGACTTGACCGTTAGCAGCTACCACCAAATTACCGGTATTCACATCAACCGTATATGTTTTTACACCACCTGCTGTATTGTCAGATACCGTAGCAAGGCCCGTACCGGCTACTTTCACAGCATCTTGAGCGGCTCCTTTGGCTAAATCTTTAATAACAGTTTTACCACTCGTAGAAATATTGGATAAATTTTTATCTGCTGCATTTTCAGCGGCCGCCACGGCATTGGTCAATTTAGCAGTTGGTGTAATGGACACATTATCCCCTGTAGCTGCTGTGGTGATTAAGGCATTAGTGCCTGTATCTCCTTTAATGTTGAATGTAATAGCATTTGTGCTAAGTTTCTTCGCTGTGGTAGAACCAGCATCACCGCCAAGAGCAATCGTATTATTCCCCAAGGCTGTAGTTGCATCGGTAGCTGCTTTTACAGCATCTTCCATTTGTTGTTTATTCACTGCAGATGTGGCAGTTGTACCAGCAGCAAGACCTTTAATTTCTTTATTACCTGCATTGATACCTGCAGTTTTGTCGATGGATATACCACCTACAGTGATTTTATCAAAGGATACATTCTTAGCCGTACCGATTGTAATAGTACGACCCGTATTAGTTACAGCAATGTTATCGCCATTAACAAAGTTGACTGTGTCGCCACCGGATACGGCAGTTGTACCACTGCCATTAGTCGATACATTCCAAGCAGCTGCTGTTTTTGCCAAGTTTTGGATTTTCGTGTTACCAGCCGTAGATAAGTTAGACAAGTCCTTATTCGCTGCATTTTCAGCAGCCGTTACAGCATCAGTCAATTTATTCGTTGGTGCAATTGTTACATCATCGCCACTAGCAGATGTCGTAATCAACGCATTAGTGCCAGTTTGGCCCTTAATATTAAATTTAACATCCCCAGAAGCCAATTTTTTAGCCGTCGTGGATCCTGTAGTTCCACCAAGGGCAATAGTACGATTGACAGCAGTTGACGAATCCGTAATCGATTGTTTCGTTGTCGTATTCAAATCAAAGGATACTTGACCATTACTACCTACCGTAGAAACTGTACTTGTACCATTGGTGAAATTAAGACCATCCGATACTTTAGCCGTATTAGCCGTACCACCATTGGCTTTATAGCTAATGGTTTGATCCGCATTTGCTTGGTTAATCGCTTGCGCTACATTATTGGCGTCCGCCATACCTGCGCTAGCACTAGCCGTACCATTCGTAACGGTAATAGTTTGCTTTTTACCAGAAATGGTGAGCGTTTGATTATTGCCCTTTGTCGTAATATAGGTACTATCACCGACTACGTTTAATGCACTATTTGTCAAATTAACGTCACCCTTTGTGCTGCCGTCGGCTGTGAAAGCAAGGTTCATGCTCTTAAGTTGTGCTACGTTGACCGCATCAGTATTGTTAGTACCAGCTGCAAGGCCTGTTAATTGACGTGTATTGGTACCATCGCCAATAGAAACAGCGGCCCAAGTGCTTGTTAACGCATTACCAGATAAGCCAGTAAATGTATTTGTTCGTCCCGTATTAGGATTATAGCCAGCACCAGCTACTATATTCGCTATGGATCCAGCACCCAATGCTACGCCACCTTCTACAGTCGCTTGTGTATTTGCACCTAGTGCTAATGAGTTCTTTCCGACTGCCTTTGCTGTGTTACCATAAGCGGCAGCATTTTCACCACTCGCAGCAGAATTATAACCAACAGCAACCGTAGCACTTTGATTAGCCTCTGAATTGAGACCAATTGCCACCGCAGTAGAACCAGTTGCCTTTGCTTGTGGCCCTAGTGCAGTTGCAGAGGCGCCAGTAGCTTTAGAAGTCTTGCCGAGTGCTACAGAATTAATATTGTTAGATACTGTATCTTGACCAATGGCAATGGAATCACCATTGCTAGCATTCGCACTTTTCCCTAATGCGATAGCGTCTCCACCAGTAGCTTGAGATGACGTACCAATAGCTACAGCATCACCAGCAGTAGCAACGGTACCATTACCTACTGCTACAGCAGACTCACCACTAGCACTAGCAGATTTACCAACCGCAATAGCCGCCTCGCCACCAGATTCGGAGTTAAAACCTCCAGCATAAGAATAGGCCCCTGTAGCTTTTGCATTCGCACCAAGGGCCATACCAATTAACCCTGATGCACTAGCCTTTTCACCTATTGCCATACCATGAACATTTGATACTTGCGTTTGATAACCAATAGCAATCCCATAGTCCGATCCGGATGTTACTTTACTTTCATTCCCCAATGCAACACCATAGGAAGCTCTATTCTCTGCAACAGTACCGATAGCCACCGTATTATTGCCTTCAGCATGTGCCCCAGCCCCCACTGCAACAGATGGCTTAATAGAACCACCTAAGAAGGTACCTGATGCAAGACTTCTAAAGCCAATTGCAATGGATTGATTAGAATCGCTATAGGCTGCATTACCTATAGCGACACCATTGGTTGTCGCTGGTTTAACCGAACCATTGGCAAGTGCTGATGACGGTTTATCAGTAAAAGGAATTGTGGATACAGCCATTACATGAGTCCCCATTGTTGACATCGCTAGCCCTGCTAGAATACTAGCCACCACAATCTTCTTTTTCCCTGTTGTATTCTTCGCCACTTCCGATACAACAACATAACATTGTTTTGATTTTGACCAAATCACTTTAAAAATCTTATTCACAGTCCACGTATCTCCTCATACTAATATATATATATCATTTATTACTGATAACTCATTCATTTACAAAACTAGACAATAATAGTCTACTTTTATGCATACATGAATAAAAATATCATATTACATTCATATTTTCAATATTTTCGACATCGTTTTATGAAAATATTATGAATTTATATGAATGTGACTTACTTTTTTATACTAAATTTATTTATACGACAAATAGCGGCTAGCACATCATATGCGATGTACTAGCCGCTATTGTTTACGGGTCTTATATTATTTTGCTATGAGCCATATATAAATACGATTATATATGCTGTATAAAATCAACTATTTTTTATTCACTCTAACACGTTCAATTGTCGGTTGACCTTGGTTGTTTCTTGCTACTGTATCAACGCGGAACAATGCCATTTCAGGGCTGAATTCTGTTACCAGTTGTTCATCCACTTGTACGCCATTTTGAAGGGCACGATATACGATTTGAGCAAATTCGTAGCGTGTTAATAAGCGATCGCCACCGAATGTGCCATCTGGGTATCCTTCTACCAAGCCACGGCGAGATAGATCACTTACTGCTTCGTATGCCCAGTGGTTGCTAGCCACATCAGGGAATAATGTAGTGTGGTCTGCTTTCATGCGAGTACCTGCTACATCATTTAAGAGAGCTGTCAATTTTTGGATTTGTGCATTTTGACGTGCTACTGTTTTCTTAGGTTCTAACACTTCTTTACCGATGGCTACGCGAGAACGAGATACATTGCTATGAGTGCCGACTTTCACAGAAAGGCCGGCATTCACAACAGTTTCCCCATTACCCAATGTAGAACCTACGCTCAATTGAACGTCCTCGTTAGGACGATAGAATGCACCGAGTGCAGCAGCATTGCCATTGTGGTAATGACCATAGCCTGCAGCAAAGTCCCATTTAGCATCAGGGTCAAAGTCGAGCGGATGAAGGGCCGCTAATGCAGCTGCACCAGCAACACCACGATTTACGCGTTTGTCCAAGCGAGCTATATTGCCATTAATGTTTGTAATGTTGTTTTGGATATTCGTAATATCGCCGCCTACATTGTTACGCAACAATTTAAGTTGAGCCACATTTACCGCATCAGTATCATTTGCACCAGCAGCAACAGATGTGATTTGACGAGTTACATTATTATCTACATCACCAACAGACACAGCCGATGCTGTAGACACCCAAGTAGAAGATGTTTTGGTGGATGGCGCATTGGTAAGAACATCATAACCTACTGCACCAGCTGCAACAATTGCTTTGGAATTGCTACCGATAGCAGCACCACCTACTGCAGATACTTCTGTGTTATAACCTACAGCGACTGCATCATTTACAGTCGTTGTTGTACCATTATCGCTAGAGCCTAAGATAACTGTGTTGTTTGCACTCGTTACAGTACGATTATCACCTAAAACAAGAGTATTATTTGCATCAGATACTGTATTTTTAGAACCGATAACAGTCATGTGCTGCACCTTCGTACCTGTATTGCCCACGCCGATAGCCAAGTTATCTTTACTTTGGTTACCACGTACTCCGGTTACAGTGTTGTTTACACCAATCATAGATGTACGTAGTGTATAGTCTGCTTTATTACCGCCACCAAACGCCATTGTAGCACCTACCGTAACATCCACTGCACTAGCCACACATAAACTCGATAACAACATACCATTAATCAATATCGCCAATAAGCGTTTCCATTTGTTCATAATCTTCCCTCTCCATTTACAAACAAATACATAATACGATCTCTCACTCATCATTTCTTCATGATGTTTACATGAATTTTATTAATATATTTTAAATATTTGTAAATAGTTTGTTTATAATTATATTAAAATTATTAATACATTTATAAGATAATTAATATAACAAAAAACGGGTAGCTAATCACAAAGGATTAACTATCCGCTTATGTATTGAGGTTTGTATGAAAAATCTGTTTACACTATACAGCTATTTAAGCATCTCAATATTATCTATTATTTAATTTTTCTACCAGCATATCTACTGTTTCTTGTAATTTCTTATTTTGAGCCTCTAATGTATCAACCCGTTGTTCGAGAACATTATAGGAAGCAGGAGAGATGTTTTGTAGCGTTTTATTTTCACCGAATTTATAGGATACGCCAAGGTTAGCCATGATGTGATCATTAACGGTAGCACCGGCTGTGAGGAGCAAGTTTTCCTTTGGATAATACCCCACACCGAGAGCTAGCGCATTAGCATCTTTATAGTGTCCAATACCGCCCATCACTTGTACTCGATTATCTGGATCAAATTGCATTGGATGTAATGCAGCTAGTGCCGCAGCACGAGCATCGCCTTTATTGGCCTCTTTTCCAATGTTGCTAATTTTGTTATATAGATTATCGATTTGTTGGTTCGCACCATATAATTGGGAACCATTGATGGCATCTGTAGAATCAGCGCTTACGCGGCCTGCTGCTACATGAGTGATGGTCCGTTCTTGACCGGTAGCACCTACGGATACGGTGGATACCGGTGCAGTGCCGGCAAAGTTTACGGTGCCACCTGCATAAGTGTAGCTTGGGGTGCTCACCACATCACTACTTTCAGCAGTGGAATTATTACCTAATACAACTGCATTATCTAGAGATGTTTTTACATTATTACCCATTACGAATGTGTTATTGGCACCAATTTCGTTCTTGTTACCTACGCTATAGGAGTTATCCCCCTTAACGGTAGCCACATTATACGTACCTACACCAAAGGCGCCAGATTGGTTACCCTCAATTTTATTGTATGCACCTATAGCAGAGTTCTTGTTACCTTCAAAGATAACGCCATGGCCCATGCCATAGTTAAAATCACCATTCACGTTTGAGTTAGAGCCAATCAACACCGTATTATTACCCTTACTGCCACCAGCTTGGCCTGCACCAAGCCATACGTTTTTATTACCAGTCGCACCAGAACCAGCGAAGGAACCGATGGCAATCGTATTGGATATAGTCGAATTAAATCCAGCGGCAAAATTACCGAGGAAATTATAATCGCCCTTACCATTTAAAAAGGTCTTTGAACCTAGTGCAACATTGGCACCACCACTGGATCCATTCAACGATATCCGGCCAATGGCGATATTATTGCCCTTTGCATTAGGATCGTTAGGTTTTTGATATGGATTGCCATTACTAGTACCCGCTTGTCCACCAAGGGATACATTGTCCGAATTAGTAAAGTTAGAATCTCCTGGTATGCCGATATTATAGGCTGCACCACCAGTTGAAACGATAGGTGTATCAGCGGCTTGCACTAGGCCTATAGAAGATACACTAAATACACTAACCATTGAAACAATACATAATTTTGTTGCGTAATTCATATTACGTCCCTCCCACACT
>OGGI01001565.1_pt1 | contig 15924 bp, 14 predicted proteins | sample 1571051 | NCBI WGS metagenome assembly OGGI01 (sample SAMEA2582075, study PRJEB24529) | metagenome | biome: Human gut stool | place: China | collected 2011 | reverse complement strand
AACCAAAAGGAGAAAGTACAGGAGCACTTATCTCACCTGGCTTCAAAGCAAACAGAGCCTTCTCAAACTCAGGTACTGTCTGTCCTTTCTGAAGATGTAACAACTGTCCACCATTCATGGCAGAGTTAACATCTGTGGAATATTTCTTAGCCAGTTCTGCAAAATCTGCACCACCACGAAGAGCGTTATAGAGAGAGTCTGCCAACTGCTTTGCTGCTTCTGCAGCTTCCTTATCAGCATTCTGATATAAACCGATGAGGATATGTGCGCAGTTCCACATACCACCATTAGCCTCTACCTGCTGCTGAGCTTCACGATAAAGTTTATGTCCTTCCGCCTCAACGTCAGCATCTGTGATGAAAGTTGGGCGCACCTGCTGGTTACGATAGCTGAGGAACTCCTTTTTAAAAGAGCTGAGCGTATCAAGATGCGCATCGAGTGCAGCCTGCACCTTCAGTTTGTAATTGATAAAGAGGTCAACATACTCATCCACACTCTTCTTATCAATCACACCATCAGCGTTATTCTTATTATACGAATACTCAAATTCCGAACGGCTCACCGGCTGTCCGTTAATAGTCATTATCGTTGGGTCAGTCTGTCCATATGCCATTGTCGTTGAAAGCAAGAGGACTGACAGAATTACTTTAAGTTTCATTATTATTCTTTTAACGCAGGGACCCTCTCCCCTGAGAAACAGGAAAGAGGGCGAATGATTTATCGTCTTTTATATTATTCTGGACGCGAATAGTTTGGTGCCTCACTGGTAATTGAAATATCATGTGGATGACTCTCCAATACACCAGCATTGGTGATGCGGGTAAACTTAGCATTATGCAAGTCTTCGATAGAAGCCGCACCACAATATCCCATACCTGAGCGAAGACCACCGACAAGCTGATAGATAACTTCCTGAACAGTTCCCTTGTAAGGAACACGACCAGCAATACCCTCTGGGACGAGTTTCTTAACATCGCCTACATCATTCTGGAAGTAACGGTCACGTGAACCATTCTTCTGCTCCATAGCCTCCAATGAGCCCATACCACGATAGCTCTTGAACTTACGTCCGTTGAAGATAATTGTGTCACCAGGTGACTCTTCTGTACCAGCAACCAATGAACCTACCATCACGCTGCTGCCACCTGCTGCCAATGCCTTAACAACATCGCCAGAGTAACGTAAACCACCATCAGCAATCAATGGCACACCAGTACCTTCCAATGCCTTGAAAACATCATAGATAGCACTCAACTGTGGTACGCCAACACCTGCAACAACACGTGTTGTACAGATAGAACCAGGTCCGATACCTACCTTAACTGCATCAGCACCATTGTCGACCAAGAACTTAGCAGCCTCACCAGTTGCAATGTTACCCACAACAACATCAAGGTTAGGGAAGGCTGTCTTCACATCATGAAGCTTGCCAATCACACCAGCAGAGTGTCCGTGAGCAGTATCAATAACGATAGCATCAACACCAGCAGCAACAAGTGCCTGTGCGCGTTCCATTGTATCAGCAGTCACACCAACACCAGCAGCAACACGAAGACGACCCTTCTCGTCCTTACATGCCATAGGCTTATCCTTGGCTTTGGTAATATCTTTATAAGTAATCAAACCAACGAGACGATTCTCACGGTCGACTACTGGCAATTTCTCAATCTTATTTTCCTGCAAAATGTGCGCAGCTGCAGTAAGGTCAGTCTGCTGATGAGTTGTAACAAGGTTATCCTTGGTCATCACATCGTCAATAAGTTTATCCAAATGACGTTCGAAACGGAGGTCACGATTGGTAACAATACCCACGAGATGATTCTCCTCATCTACTACAGGAATACCACCGATATGGTAGTCTGCCATCATCTCAAGTGCATCCTTCACTGTACGCCCCTTAAGGATAGTAACAGGATCGTAAATCATACCATTCTCAGCTCGCTTCACAATAGCCACCTGACGTGCCTGGTCTTCGATGCTCATGTTCTTATGAATCACACCGATACCACCTTCACGCGCAATCGCAATCGCCATAGAACTCTCTGTAACGGTGTCCATAGCTGCCGTAACGAAAGGCACATTAAGATCAATGTTACGTGAAAACTTGGTTTTCAAGACTACCTCTTTAGGCAGTACTTCTGAATAAGCCGGAATTAAAAGGACGTCATCGTAGGTTAAGCCGTCCATCGTGATTTTGTCTGCAACAAATGATGACATAATTGTATTTTAGAAATTTATTGCATGCAAATTTAGCAATTTAAAATCAAACAGACAGGCTTTTTCCAGTTTTTCTCACACCTTATTAAAAGTATTTAATATTTATTCCTTAACATACTCCCTACTTTTCGCCAGTAACTATAAAACATCAAGTACAAATCCATACTCGCCAAAAGTCTATACATCGACAATAATCTCCTCATTATCAATCAATAATAAGCAAATATAGATTATATCAATTAGTACATAGATTTTATCTGTTGTGGTAGATTGAAAAACCCACTAACTTTGCACTCGTAAACAAGAAACAACAACTTAAAAACATATTCAAGATGAAAAGATTAGAAGTATTAGGATTAAATGAAAAGAAAGTAGAGAACGTGGTAAATGAACTTTCAGTTTTGCTGGCAGATTTTCAGGTGTTCTACAGCAACCTCCGTAACTTCCACTGGAACGTAAAGGGACATGGTTTCTTTGTATTGCATAGCAAGTATGAGGAACTTTACAACGATGCAGCAGAGAAGGTTGATGAAGTTGCAGAGCGTATCCTTCAGTTGGGCAGTACCCCAGAGAGCCGTTTCAGTGTATATCTGCAAACTGCTGAAATCAAAGAGGCTGACGTTGTTAGTTGCAGCAAAGAGGCTCTCGACTTGCTTCTCGATTACTACAAGACACTGATTGCTCGTGAGCGTAGAATTATCGAAGTTGCTTCTGAGGCACACGATGACACAACAGTTTCATTGGTAAGCGACTTCCTCAAGGAGCAGGAAAAGACTGTTTGGATGCTCGTTGCTGTTAGCTCACAGAACTGCGCTGAATAATACAGAAACATTATCATATATAAGTAAGGGGCTGAGTCAAACTTGAAGACAAATCATTGCCTCAGCCTCTACCAAATTATAGACATAGATAGCTGTAGTCTATGCATACAGTTGAGTATATCTCACATGAGCATAGAACTTATTAAGATTAGGGAAAATGCTGATTATCAATACAAAACAAGCATTGATATATAAAATAGTATAAAAGATAGTCATTCTCTATTGCTTTATAAGATATAACCGCTATCTTTGCTATTGGTATTTAAAATTATTAACTTAAACGTATTTAAGATGAAAAGATTAGAAGTATTAGGTTTAGACGAGAAGAAGGTACAGCACGTAGTAGTAGATTTATCACTCTTACTGGCAGACCTTCAGGTATTCTATAGCAACCTTCGTGGTTTCCACTGGGACGTAAAAGGACATGGTTTCTTTGTATTGCATAGCAAGTATGAGGAACTTTACAACGATGCAGCTGAGAAGGTTGACGAGGTAGCAGAGCGTATCCTTCAGTTGGGCAGTACGCCGGAGAGCCGCTTCAGTGAATATCTGAAGGTTGCAGAAATCAAAGAGGCTGGCGTTGTTAGTTGCAGCAAAGAGGCAGTTGACTTGCTTCTCGATTACTACAAGACACTGATTGCTCGCGAGCGTAGAATCATTGACCTCGCTACTGAGGCACACGATGACACAACCGTTTCATTGATGAACGACTTCCTCGTTGGTCAGGAAAAGACTGTTTGGATGCTCGTTGCTGTTAGCTCACAGAGTTGCGCTGAGTAATTCATTATACTATAATAAATAGCCAAGAGGCTGAATCAGAAGTGAGAATGCACATTATGTGCATCTATCAGAGGACTTTAGTAAAGGATTCGCAATACTTGCAATCCTCATTATTAGCCACTGATTACTATCTGATTCAGCCTCTTTCTTGTTTTGTTTACCTACAAGTAAAAGTTTTTTCCCCAGAACTTTCCAGTAAACACTTCTTATGTTAGTTCACTCTCTTTAGCTCACAGCATGCCTTATAATAAGCATAACGACTTTATATGCCCATCTTTAACTAACTTATTATTGCTCCGCACATATCGTGCTGACGCCCCGCACACATCGTGCTGTTGGTAAACACCAATGGTGCTAAGCATTAAATACCTTACACTATACGACTGAAACAAAGCCAACTTATTACTTTTCACTAGCGTAACTACCCTATCACCAAGGCAAATCGAAGTCCTAAAGCATTCGCAATCTGCATAAAAGTAGAAAGCTGCATATCACTGTTTCCACGCTCAATATTTGAGATATACTCTCGCTTCTTACCTATCTTATCCGCCAACTGTTGCTGGGTCATCTTCTGCTGCTTGCGCTGTTCCTTTAGCAGTTCTGCATAATAGTAAGCCTTGGCACGTGCCTCAAACTCGGTACGCTCCGGAGAATCCTCACATCCAACTTCTTCATTAAGAATATCTTCGAATGATTTTAAACGCTTCCACTTTTCTTCATTAATCTTCTTCATACTCAGTTCTCCATTCTTCTAATAGCTTTACAGCTTTGTTTATTTCACTCCTATATTGCTTCGTATCTTTCTTTAGAAAAGAATTTAACAGAAGCACCTTAGTCGCAGAGATTATATTTACTGCATCAATTGAAAATACAATTGTTCTATACTCATTTGATGAAAGAGAAACTCTCATCTCATATAAGTTCGTATTCTCTAAATGCTTGATAAACTTTTTACTAACAACTGATTCTGTTTTAAGAACCTGTATCACATATAGATACTTTTTTCTTACTTTTGGCTCTAAGGATTTTAGGAACTCTACAAAAGTTTCCGTCATCCTTATATCACGATCAACTTTCATAAGCAAAGGTAACAAATAGATTACATATATCCAAATAAATGGAACAAATTAATTACATTATTAAGATTTACAACAAAATTACGGTTAACAATAAGTAGATTAAGGCTCAGAGGTTTGTATTCAGATTATAGATTAAGAAGATTTCTATTATATGCTGCAGGGACACACGAGCTGTGTATCCCTACAGATAAAGAGCTATACACCCATTAATAATGATGTATTGTATTAGTTAGCCATCTCTGACAAGAACTTAATGCGCACAAGACGAATTTCTTCTTCGCTATAGTCGCTATCTAATTCTTCCATTGCGGCATCAAGACTATCTGTCTCGCTATCCATAAAGTAGTCGTAGATATCATCTATCTGGTCCTCATCATACACATCCTCAAGGAAGTAGTCTATATTGAGTTTTGTTCCACTATAGACAATCTCTTCGATCTTTGTCAGTAGGTCATCGAAATCGAGTCCCTCTGCTGTGGCAATATCATCAAGCGGTAACTTTCGATCGATACTCTGAATTATCTTTACCTTCTGCATAGACTTCTTTGCAACTGTTCTAACGCGTAGTTCTTCTGGTCGCTCAATGTTATTCTCTTCACAATGTTGCTTTATCAACTCACAAAACTCTTTACCATAACGCTTTGCCTTACCTGCACCAACGCCTTGGATATTTTGTAATTCTTGTTCATTGATAGGATACATCATTGCCATCTGCTCCAAAGAAACATCTTGGAAAATAACATAAGGAGGAATCTCTAACTTGTGTGCTATCTTCTTACGAAGGTTCTTCAGCATGGAGAAGAGTTCTGGATCGAGGACCGCTGTACCCATCATTGGCTCATCATCCTCGTCCTCCTCCTTAAATTCGGTATCCATGACTATCATGAATGACTCTGGCGACTTCAAGAAACGTTTACCAGCAGCAGTCAGCTTTAGCAAACCGTAGTTCTCTACATCCTTCTTAAGATAACCTGCTAAGAGTGCTTGACGTACGACTGGGTTCCAAATCTTTGGATTCTCGTCTTCACCCTCTCCAAATTCGTCTAACTCATCATGCTTATGATCTTTCTGATCGTCAGTAGCTCTGCCACGTACGAAGTCGATAACATACTCTTGACGGAAATTCTCCTTCAATGTTTTCACTGCTTGGAGAATAATAAGAAGTTGCTTCTGTGCTTCAATCTTCGTCTTTGGATGAAGACAGTTATCGCACATAGCACAGTTACACTTTGGATAATCCTCACCAAAGTAATGTAGCAACATCTTTCTACGGCAGACAGATGACTCTGCGTAAGCTTCAGTCTCTTGTAACAACTGACGACCGATATCTTGTTCTGCAACAGGCTTCCCCTCCATAAACTTCTCCAGTTTATTAAGGTCTTTCTTAGAATAGAACACAACACAGATACCTTCCTCGCCATCGCGCCCTGCACGTCCTGTTTCTTGATAATAGCCTTCAAGACTCTTCGGGATATCATAATGTATTACAAAACGTACGTCTGGTTTATCAATACCCATACCAAAAGCTATGGTTGCCACAATAATATCCAACTCTTCCATGAGGAAGTCGTCCTGCGTCTTAGAGCGTGTCTCAGAATCAAGTCCTGCATGATAAGGAGCTGCCTTGATATCATTAGCTTGCAAGATAGCCGCCAACTCCTCCACCTTCTTACGCGAAAGACAATAGATAATACCACTCTTACCGGTATGCTGTTTGATAAACTTGATAATCTGCTTATTCGTATCGTCATCACTCTTCTTCGGACGTACCTCATAATAAAGGTTCGGACGATTGAAAGAGCTTTTGAACTCGGCACAATCCTCAATACCTAAGCTACGTACAATGTCCGTACGCACCTTATCAGTAGCCGTTGCTGTCAAAGCAATGACAGGAGCAGTGCCAATCGTTTCGATAGCACAACGAATCTTACGATACTCTGGGCGGAAATCATGTCCCCACTCCGAGATACAATGTGCCTCATCAATGGCATAGAAACTAATCTTCACTGACTTCAAGAACTCCATATTCTCTTCCTTGTTCAAGGACTCTGGAGCAACGTAGAGCAGTTTTGTACGACCAGAAACGATGTCTGCACGTACCTGATCGATTTCAGCTTTCTTCAAAGAAGAGTTGAGATAATGTGCTACACCATCCTCCTCGCTGATTCCATTGATGACGTCCACTTGGTTCTTCATCAATGCAATGAGCGGAGAAACGACAATCGCCGTTCCCTCCATAATCAATGAAGGAAGTTGATAGCAAAGACTCTTTCCGCCACCGGTAGGCATCAGTACGAAAGTATCGTGTCCGTCAAGAAGATTACGGATAATAGCCTCCTGGTCGCCTTTGAATTTATCAAAGCCAAAATAGTGTTTTAGTTTTTCGGTAAGATTGACTTCTTGTGTCATGTTAATAGCTGGGTATTTTCCGATTCTTTACGGTTTCTGTAGAAATTACACAGCCTACTGACGCGAAGGATTCCTCACATCAGTAGGCTGTATATATAGGTTTTATGAGACTGTATTCGATTTCTGAATATGAGCCTTATCAAGTTGCTGACGAACATATTCTTCCGTCACCTCAAATGACTTTATGCGTCGTGAAGGTACGTCGAACATAGCATCCATCATCACAGCCTCAACGATTGAACGCAATCCACGGGCTCCAAGCTTATACTCTACACCCTTGTCTACGATGTAATCAAGTGCTGCTTCGGTGAAAGTCAACTCAATGCCATCCATCTTGAACAACTTTATATACTGCTTCACGATAGAGTTCTTCGGCTCAACAAGAATCTTACGCAATGCCTCGCGGTCAAGCGGATTAAGATAGGTAAGCACTGGCAAACGTCCAATAATCTCAGGAATAAGACCAAATGACTTCAAGTCTTGAGGAAGGACATACTTCATCAAGTCGTTCTTATCTATCTTCGCAACGTTCTGCACAGAGTTGTAACCAACCGTGTGCGTATTCATTCGCTGTGCTATCTTACGCTCGATACCATCGAATGCACCACCACAGATGAAGAGGATATTACGAGTATCAACGTGAATGTAATCTTGATCAGGATGCTTACGACCACCCTTTGGCGGTACGTTGACCATTGTTCCCTCCAAGAGTTTCAGCAAACCCTGCTGTACACCCTCACCGCTTACATCACGTGTGATGCTTGGATTATCACTCTTACGCGCAATCTTATCAATCTCGTCGATAAAAACAATACCACGCTCAGCTGCTGCAACGTCATAATTAGCAACCTGCAAAAGACGTGAGAGAATACTCTCCACATCCTCGCCTACGTATCCAGCTTCTGTGAATACGGTTGCATCAACAATCGTGAAAGGCACATCAAGGAGTTTTGCTATGGTGCGAGCAAGCAATGTCTTACCCGTACCTGTAGAACCAACCATGATGATATTGCTCTTCTCAATCTCTACACCATCATCATCCTTTGGCTGTTGTAAACGCTTATAATGGTTATAAACAGCCACAGCAAGATAGCGTTTCGCCTCATCCTGACCAATGATATATTCATCAAGATACTGCTTGATTTCCTTTGGTTTAGGAACCTTCTTGAGTTTGAAAGCCTCACCATCGCCATTCTGTTCCTGTGCCAATGCACCAGTTTGCATGACGATATTATAAGCCTGCTGTGCACATTCCTCACAGATATAGCCGTTCAAGCCTGTGATAAGGAGTTTTACTTCCTTCTCACCCCGACCACAAAAACTACATTTCTTTTGGGGCATTATTATCCTTTACTTTACTTCTTCTGAAGCGTTATTTACTGGTTTTCTCATCAAAACCTCATCAATCATACCGTACTCCTTAGCCTCTTCTGAAGTCATCCAGTAGTTACGGTCACTATCATTCCAAACCTTTTCGAATGGTTGATGAGAATGTTCGCTGATGATGTTATAGAGTTCTTTCTTGAACTTCTGAATCTCGCGTGCCTCAATCTCAATGTCAGATGCCTGACCCTGTACTCCACCCAATGGCTGGTGAATCATCACCCGACTATGTTTCAAGGCAGAACGCTTGCCCTCCTTACCCGCAACGAGCAATACGGCAGCCATAGATGCAGCCATACCTGTACAGAGTGTAGCAACATCACTGGAGATAAATTGCATGGTATCATAGATACCTAAGCCCGCAGTAACGCTTCCACCAGGAGAGTTAATATAAATAGATATATCCTTACCTGGGTCAACAGAGTCCAAGTAAAGCAGCTGTGCCTGAATTGTATTGGCTGAATAGTCATCTACCTGAGTCCCGAGGAAGATGATTCTCTCCATCATCAGACGTGAGAAGACATCCATCTGAGTCACATTCAACTGACGCTCCTCAAGGATATATGGGTTAAGATACTGCGCCTGTGCTCTCATCACGTCATCAAGCACCATACCATTCATCCCAAGATGCCCTGTAGCATACCTTCTAAAATCGTTCATTATTTTCCTTTCTTATAATTTATATATGACAAAAAATAGAGGTTATCGACCTCCCTTATCATTGTCATCTATACAAACACCATGCCACTCAGTGCGACACTTGCCTGCATATCTAAAGCAAAGATAAGCAAAAAAATCGATAACCTCTATATATAAAGGAAGATTTTTCTAAAAATATTACTCGCTTACAAGTTTGTTGAATTCCTCAAGACTTACTGTCTTAACGTTCAATTTAACAACCTCCTTGATAGCCTCAGCAAGCTTACGATCGAGAGCTGCCTCAACGAATGAATCTACATTCTCACGCTTCTTCAGCATCTCATCAGCATAACCATTCAAGTAATCCTCTGGCACGTTGGTCATACCATACTGAGCAAACTGTGCACGTGCCATCTGGCGAGCGCTCTCACGAACATCATTGTCATCAACTTTGATGTTGTGATCCTTAGCCAACTGCTCCTTAATCAAGTGCCATGTCAACTCCTTGATGCTCTGTGCATAGTTCTTCTCTACGAACTCCTCGCCCTTATCCTGGTTGTTTGCCAACATGATACGCTTTAAGATAGCGTCTGGGTAAGTCAAATCGCCTACCTTCTTCTCGCAGTAAGCGCGGAGATCCTGAATGAACTTGTAGTTAGAATCGCCCTTCAACTGCTCTGTCAAACCATCAGCGATAGCCTTACGGAAAGCTGCCTCGTCCTTGATATCAGCATCCTCACCATAAACACTCTTCCAAAGCTCAGCGTTGTTCTCAGCCTTAACGAAGCGTGAAATCTCTGTAATCTGATAAGAGAAGTTACCCTTGTGCTCGGCAACCTCCTCCTTCTTAATCTTCAAGAGTGAAGAAACCTCGATATCATTATCAGGATAAGCTGCTGTTGGGTTAAAGGTAATGATATCACCAAGCTTAGCACCATCGAAGAGCTTCTTCTGATCCTCAACCTTGATGTACTGTGGCATCAATGATGCACCCTCAACGGTGATACCACCCTCGAGTGTATTTCCATTCTCATCCAACTCACGGAGATCACCCTTCAACAAGTCACGCTGCTCTGGATCAAACACCTCAGCCTGCTCATAGTGACCAGAACGGCTCTGGAACATCTCAACCTGCTGATCGATCAACTTATCATCAACAGCAATCTCGTAGTAGTCAATCTTGTTCTTACCATTCAGTTCAATCTTGAACTCTGGAGCGATAGCAATATCAAACTTGAACTCGTAAGGAGCTGGTTTCTCCAAGTCTACTGCCTCTTGAGACTCAGAACCCATTGGCTGACCCAACATCTGAATCTTGTTATCAGCGATATATTTCTGGAGGCTCTCACCAAGAATCTTATTAATAGCATCCATCTTTACCTGTGGACCATACTGACGCTTAATCAGACCTACAGGCACCTGACCCTGACGGAAACCAGGAACGTTGGCACGCTTGCGATAATCCTTGAGAGTTTTCTCTACCTCATCCTTGTAATCAGCTTCCTCAACAGTGATGGTCATCAAGCCATTCACTTTGTCGGGATTCTCAAATGAAATTTTCATCTTTGATGTTATATATTTATGTTTATTATTATTTATCAAAAGTACAAGTTCACAAGAGGGCGCAATTACCCCTTATAGACTTTGAAGTGCAAAGATACTTAAAAAATCGCATAACCTTATAATATATAAGTGGAAATTTGTTTTTTTAACCAAGATAATTGGCTACGGAAGGCTATAATTGGGTTTATTTTTCAATCAACAAAGCTGCTTACAGCCAACTCTTTTATACTGTTTTACCGTAAGCAGCTTTTTATTTTGCACTTACTCTTTATATCTGAAAAGCTCCTTTCTCGAATTATTTTCATGAAAATAAATATTTATGGTCGTGAAGAAAAATATTTCTTTTCATGAAAAAAAATATTTTTCTTCATGAAAATAATTCGCAACTTACTTACTCTTGCATAAACAAAGGCGCAAAGAATACTTTATCTTTGCGCCTTTCTGACGGCTAATATAGCCTATCTAAAAGAGAGGATATATTCCTCTTATAAACCATTCGCTTCTTCCTGCGCACGTTTACGCTGATCGAGCAACTGAAAGTCTTTCTTCTGAAGAACGAAATCTGTACCGAGGTATTTCTCCTTCACAATCTTATTGGCTGCCAATTCCTCTGGAGTTCCCTTGAAGAGGATGCGTCCCTCAAAAAGAAGATAGGCGCGATCGGTAATATTCAACGTCTCATGTACATTGTGATCGGTAATAAGAATACCAATATTACGGAACTTCAAACGCCAAACAATGTGCTGAATATCTTCAACGGCAATAGGGTCGACACCTGCAAAAGGTTCGTCAAGCATGATAAACTTTGGGTCAATAGCCAAACAACGAGCAATCTCACAACGACGACGCTCACCACCAGAAAGTCGGTCTCCAAGATTCTTACGTACCTTCTCCAATCGGAATTCGCGAATCAGACTCTCCATCTTGTCAATACGCTCCTGCTTTGATAGCTTTGTCATCTCCAAGACACTCATAATATTATCTTCCACACTCATCTTACGGAAGACACTCGCCTCCTGTGGAAGATAGCCAATACCTGCACGAGCACGCTTGTAAACAGGGAAGTTGGTAATTTCCTGATCGTCAATATATACATGTCCCTCATTAGGAACCACCAATCCCGTTGTCATATAAAACGACGTGGTCTTTCCCGCACCATTTGGTCCGAGCAATCCCACAATCTCACCCTGCTTCACATTGATGCTCACACCATTGGCAACAGTACGCTTTCCGTATCGCTTCACCAGTTTATCTGTACGAAGAATACTTCCCTCGCCTTCTGGGCGCACAACAATATTATCTGATTCTGACATAGTTTTCTCTTTTAAGCTATCGCTGCAAAATTACGAAATAAAAAGCAGATAGCAATCATAAAGACGTGAAAAGAAACAAAAGAACAATACAGATAAATGTATAGCTACGTGTGTACGCTTCTATTAAAAGACATTCTCACGAAGGTTCTCTGCCCTGTTTACTTGGTGGCTATTCCCTATTCTTCGCCAGAAGTATATCCTAACAATTCCTGCTCGAATGCCGTCGTCCACGCCTCATTGCTAAGTGCAGCTGATATTGAATTAAGGGCTTGACACTGCTCTCGCGAGATAGTCCTGCGTTCGTGATGATATGCCCATGGAGCCAACATAAGGAGTCGCCCTTCACAACAAGCATCAAAGTACTTCCCAGGCGGTTTATAGAGAGGTGGAAAACCATTTTCTAATAAGACGATGAGTGGGAGTTTCTCCTCCAATGCAGCACGTGCTATTTCTTTTTCTCCAGCCGATATACAGGGGCTAACAAGTACTCCTCCCTCTCGTCCTCGTGCAAAGAAGTATTCCTTTTGCAAGGCTATAAGGCGCAGATTCTCTGGTGTCTTATTATTATGACAACGCACCTGCAGTCTTATTGGGTGCTCCAGTAACCACTGATTTCCTATAGCAGAGAAAGTTCTTTCACCCACCTTCAAACTATTCACGACACGAAAGAGTTGCGGATTATCCCGCTTCATCGCCAGCCGTCGTGGGTTATCAGCAATATATCTGAACATATTCTCCAGCTGTCCCTTCCCCCTTAGCACGCTGTCATGATAGCCTGGCGCAAAGAGCATGCCATGCTCTGGGTGCTTACAGCCTCGCTGTTTCGCCCCTTCTCCGCATCGTCCATTCTGTCCTTGCTTCTGAGGCATTGCCTCAGAACTCCCCAACACCAACCGCCGATACGCCCGATTACAGCCTACCTTGAACCCATTAATAACCTTCCCCAGGTGTACAGCCATCTCATGTGTCACAAAGAGGATGCCGTGTACATGATCCGGCATAACCTGAAAGGCAAGCACACTCACTTCTGGATAATGCTTAGGAATCTCTCTCCAACAACGCTCGACCTCACTCCCCAGCTCTGTTGGCTCGATATAAGCGGATGCTACAGCTGCTGTCCTTCGCATAAGCCTCCCCAACAATGGCTGCCTTCCTTCCGTACAGAGCGTTATCATATAGATACAGCGCCCTTGATAGTCATGCCCTTTAAGCCTCCGTAGCAGCGACGCCACACGCTCACGACGCCAACCTACCCCTTCCACATATATTGCAGGATTACTTTTCATAGCTTTCAACTCATAGTTTGTTACGCACAAAGATACAAATATAATCCTAAAAGAACTATACAACAGTGGCAAAGATACTATTTACAAAAAGCGAAAGTAGCCTTCATGACTATTAAATAATGTCTTTCTTTTCTCTTTCTGTGATATTTTGGTTAAATTTGCATTTTGAACATCAAATAGAAAGAACATGCTTTTATTCAAATGGCTGACAACATTCGGTAATTATCTTATATTAATGGGACGATCATTCAGTCGTCCTGAACGAATGAGAATGTTCCTAAAGCGATATGTTAAAGAGATGTCCCAGTTGGGTGTTGACTCAATCGGTATCGTATTACTCATCTCTTTCTTTATTGGAGCAGTTATATGTATACAGATTAAACTTAACGTGCAGAGCCCTTGGATGCCACATTGGGTGTCGGGGTATGTGACGAGAGAGATCATGCTTTTGGAGTTCTCCAGCAGTATCATGTGTCTGATTCTATCAGGTAAGGTTGGGTCAAACATTGCTTCAGAGTTAGGAACCATGCGTGTGACACAGCAGATAGATGCCTTAGAGATTATGGGTATCAACTCTGCCAGCTACCTCATCTTACCAAAGATTATGGGACTCATCACAATCATGCCATTCCTTGTTATCTTTTCTGCAGCAACAGGTATCATTGGAGCATACGCCACAGCCTACCTTGCACATATCATCACACCAGTAGATTTGACTGCTGGTTTGCAACATGATTTCAATCCGTGGTTTATGTGGATGAGTATCATCAAGGGATTCTTCTTTGCCTTTATCATTTCAAGTGTATCGTCTTATATGGGCTACACGGTGAAGGGTGGAAGTGTTGAAGTCGGTAAGGCATCTACAGATGCTGTAGTCTGCTCAAGCGTACTGATTCTCTTCAGTGACGTTTTCCTCACACAGATGTTGAGTTAAACCGCCCCCAACCCCTCCAAAGGAGGGGAGATTAGAGAGAACAAATCAACTCCTGAAAGTTAATACTAACTAATTAATAAGCCCATCTTCCCCCACAAGTAAACAGATTGGGCTCCCCTCCCTTCGGAGGGGTCGGGGGAGGCTCTATGATTGAAGTAAAACATCTATTCAAATCATTCGGCGACAAAGAAGTGCTGAAGGATATAAACATCGTTTTTGAAGACGGAAAAACAAACCTCATCATCGGACAGAGTGGTGCTGGTAAGACCGTTCTCATGCGTTCGCTCACAGGACTGCTTGACCCAACCAAGGGTGAGGTACTTTATGACGGACGTAACTTTGTCAACATGACAAAGAAAGACCAGATTCTCATGCGTCGCGAGATGGGTATGATTTTCCAAGGTGCTGCCCTCTTTGACTCGCTCACTGTACTGGAGAATGTACGTTTCCCATTGGATATGTTCTCGGACATGACTGCTCAGGAACGTGACAAAAGAGCGATGGAATGTCTTGACCGTGTGAACCTGACAGGAGCTGAACAGAAGTTTCCTGGTGAGATTTCGGGTGGTATGCAAAAGCGTGTAGCTATTGCTCGCGCCATCGTTATGAACCCGAAGTATCTTTTCTGCGATGAGCCAAATTCTGGTCTTGACCCTAAGACATCACTGGTCATAGACGAACTTTTGACGAGTATCACGCGTGAGTTCGACATGACTACCATCATCAACACTCATGATATGAACTCCGTCTTGGGTATTGGTGAGAATATCATTTTCATTGCAGATGGTAGAAAAGAATGGCAAGGCGACAAAGAGACTGTCATCACTTCACATAACCAGAAACTTAACGACCTCGTCTTTGCTTCTGACCTCTTTAAGAAAGTCAAGAGCATAGAAGAAAACAAGACTACATTATAAGGAAACTCAGCAACTTATCAGTTCTGAAATATACAGAAAAAAGCCCTTATCCTTCCTGCCAAACAGGGGGATAAGGGCTTATCGATTTCTGTTGTTGTCCGATAAAGCCAACCGCAAACCAATCATTTGAGCCTGAACAGGTTTTGTTTTATTGTCGAGCAGATTGTCTGTCTTTGTAACGAAGGCGTATCAGCTACGTAAAGTTAGAAGGACAAGAGGAGACCATACCCAACATAGATAGGGTTTTGAAAAATAATTACATAATTTCGAATAAATCATCTGCAAACAAAGGAAAAACATATGTAAAAAGCAAGTTTACAACCAGCAGTAAATCAATTAGTTACAAAGTCGTGCGAAAAAGGTGCTTTATTGGACTTCAATTAAGCCTTAATTGAGCTTCAATTAACGCCCTTTTGAACCGCAATTAAGCCTTAATTGAAGTGCAAGAGAGCGTAGATTGAAAATGAAGGAAAGAAAAAACAGGACAAAAAAGATTCTCCCATAAGACCGACACAGACGCAAAGTCCCACATACTTAGAAAGAATCGGGTTCACAATTCTGTCAACAAAAGCAAATGGAAAGA
>OGGI01001541.1_pt1 | contig 16107 bp, 12 predicted proteins | sample 1571051 | NCBI WGS metagenome assembly OGGI01 (sample SAMEA2582075, study PRJEB24529) | metagenome | biome: Human gut stool | place: China | collected 2011 | reverse complement strand
GACGACTGCCGCGAGGGGATCTGCGGTATGTGCTCGCTCTACATCAACGGTACTCCGCACGGCAAGACCGAGCGTGGAGCGACGACCTGCCAGCTCTATATGCGCCGCTTCAACGACGGCGACATCATCACTGTCGAGCCGTGGCGTTCGGCCGGTTTCCCGGTCATCAAGGACTGTATGGTAGACCGCTCCGCCTTCGACAAGATCATCCAGGCCGGCGGTTACACGTCCATCCGTACCGGTCAGGCGCAGGATGCCAATGCCATCCTCATTCCCAAGGAGAATGCCGATGAGGCTATGGACTGTGCGACTTGTATCGGTTGCGGAGCCTGCGTGGCAGCCTGCAAGAACGGTTCTGCCATGCTCTTCGTTTCCTCCAAGGTCAGCCAGCTGGCTCTTCTGCCGCAGGGGAAACCCGAGGCTGCCAAGCGTGCCAAGGCGATGGTTGCCAAGATGGATGAGGTGGGCTTCGGTAACTGCACCAATACCCGCGCCTGTGAGGCTGTCTGCCCTAAGAACGAGAAGATTGCCAACATCGCCCGCCTGAACCGTGAGTTCATCAAAGCGAAGTTCGCAGACTGATGGATGACAAGCTTCCGGCATCCGCCTGACGGACTGCCGCCATGCTTCTTCAAAAGACAGAATCCCGTGATTCCCTATGGAGTTGCGGGATTTTCTGTTGGTAGAATCCTGTCATCCCTGTCAGTATCATCAATTGGAGTTGCAGGGCCTTCTTCCGGGTGGATAAAAGTGGAGGGTCGGTAATCACAGGATTAACCAGAACACGATCGGGAACGGACGATGCAGGAGAACGGTGATGGTATCGTGCCGAAGCCGTTGTGAAGCATGACCGCCGAAACCTTCAGTGTGTCCGTTCAGCGGCCTGACTGAACTGTTGTTGCAAGGTCTTTTCATGTACAAGCAATTCTTTTCATGAAAAGAAATATTTTTCTTCATGAAAAGAAATATTTTTCTTCGTGAAAAAAAATGATTGTTTTCGTGAAAGGAAATTGAACTTGTTGCCGTTCTGTCGCTGTCCCGACATTGGCGACAGTCGGAACAGGTGTGCCTTTCTATCTGGAAGAGGATGCTTCTAAGTGGTAGAGGACGGTTTTCAGGATATATGTGTCTTTATAGTCTCAACTGTAGGCGGAGGATTACTTCACGCCCACGTAAGGGCAGGGATGTGTTGAGAATATTGATTCCTGTGTTCTGTGTAATACTGTAGGACTTGCTGTTCAACAGGTTTGTTCCTGACAGCCCCAGCTCCCACACATTGTTGATCTTGTAGTTGAAATCGCCATCCAGCAGCCCACAGGTGTGGTAATGCCCATCCATGATTTCGTTTGTAAGGTTATAGAATTTCATCTTCAGTTCCATCTTCTTTGCAGGGAAGAGGTAAAGAGCTGCATTGGTTGTGTAGGAGGAGAGGACATCCTGTCTCATGATACTGCTGCGTTCCCAGTAATATCCGGCTGTGAAAGCAGCTGACAGGCGCAGCCAGGACAGCTTCTGGAAACTTGCAGTGAGTGTTCCGGAGGCGTGGTGGGAATGGTTGTTGACCATGATGCCAGACTGCGAAACAAGATAACTTTCCCTGTTATATGTCGCATCAACCTTTAAGGACAGTCCTATGGGGATGAAAGTCTTGTCCACCATCGCACTTATGGCTGTGTTATGCCGGTGGTTGTCGCCTTTTACCCACGTCATGATTGTCATCGAGTCATTGTATTCATAGTGGCTGTAAGCCTCGCTTTTCGTGTCAGAGCAGGCAAGCGAAAGGTTTGCAAACAGCATGGTTGCGAGGTTACGGTAGCGGATATGGAACGAAGTGTACAGATGGGTGGACTTGTAGATGTCATTTCCTGTTACTTGTATGTTTCTGTATCCCTCTCTCAAAGGCTTCTGGGCATAGAATTCAAGAGAGTTGCCTTCGGTTGAGAAAGAGGAAAAGAGGTTCACCGTCAGTGTGCTTGTCAGTTCTTGCTGCAGGGTCAGGTAGGGCTTGAATGCCATGAAGTTGCGTGCAGACAGCCTGTTGTCTTTCTTTGAAAGGCTGATTCTTGTCCATTCCATGGGGAGTCCGAAGGTTACGTAGCTTTGCCTTTTGTGTTTCCACGTATAGCCCGGTTCGCCTTGTAACTTGAATGTACGATGGTGGATGTTGTCCTGGTAGTTATACGAGTTGTCCCTGTAGTAAGCCTGGAAGGATATATCCAGGTCATTTCCCAGTACAGGGATAGAAGTCATGATAACGTTTCGGGTCATGGCCGACCGTGTTGCAAAGCGTTCTGCCACATTATATAGTGGTAAGGAATCGGAGGCCGCAGTCAGTTCTTCTCTACGGTCAGCGTATCTCAGGAGCGAGTGGATCTGCCACACACTCTTTCCCGATTTGAAAGTAGAAGAGAGATAGTTCCTGATATAAGACGGTTTTATGTGCGTCTGTTCGGTAATTCCGATGCCGTTCGTGACTGCTTGGTTCCCGACCGTCTGTCGTCCGAAGGAGTATTGCAGTTCGTCAGAAAGAAACCTCCGCGTGCTGTTTTCTTCGTATTTCAGCGCCGGTACGATGCGAAACGTGCGTTGCTTCATCCATTCTGTGGTTTCCAGTGTAGTCGGGACAAGTCCCCCGTAACGGTTCTCCGTCAATCGGTCGTATCTGGCATGGTCTCCATAGAAAAGCACGTTGCTGCGTAGTGTCGCGTCTTTCGATAGTGTGATGAGGCCGTTGAAGCCAGCACTATAGGACTTGTTCTGCAGGTATCGCTCCTGCGGAAGAGCTTCCTGGCTCATGTCTTCTGATAGAATGCCCTTGGGAAGGGGCTCGTATGCATCCCGATTATAGACATCGATATGCTCTCTGGTTTCCTTGGAAAGGTCTTTCCCGGTGTTGTTCATTTTGGCTGAAACAAGCATCTGCGAATGCTTCATCACCTGTGTGAGAAACAGCCGGTTGTCCCAGATGTCTGGTTTTATGCCTGCTCCGCCGGCAATCTCCCCGAAGGGACGGGCCTGATGGCTCTTGTCAAGCCGGATGTTCAGGGCCGCCGACTCTGACGGCTTGCGCCCTTGCAGCATCTTCACAGGCTGGTGGTTCTCCATGACCTCCACGTCACGCACCGCATTGACTGGCATATTGCGGGTTGCCTGGGTATAGTTGTTTCCCATGAGGTCCTGCCCTTCTATATAGAACCGGTTGATGGCACGGCCTTGATAAGACACCGAACCGTTTTCGGCAACCTTGATTCCCGGTAGTTTCCTGAGCACATCTTCTAAGTGGCGGTCGCCTTTCTGCAGGAAAGAACCAACGTTGTAGACCAGCGTGTCACCTTGCTTTCTGATCGGCGGGAGCTTTACGACGACTTCCTTCAATGCTATCTGCTTCGGTGAGAGCAGGATGATTGCCGGCTGACTGCCGTGCTGCTGCAGGTCCGTAACGCTGACTTTACGCCTGCCATAACCCATCAGTGAAAATACCAGCACGTCTGCTTTCCCTGCGGTGAGGCTGAGGTGTCCCTTTCCGTCTGCAATCTTGTAGCTCTGCAGCCTGCCGGTCGGGCTGACAACACGGCACATCACGTCAGTCAGCGGCTGTCGGCTGTCAGAGTCCCTGACCTCAACCGCCAGTTTCACCACCGCCTCGTCCTGCTGGGCGAAGCAGGGAAAACAGAGGGCGGAAAGTAGAAGCAGAAGTATGAGCCGGCGCAAACTGTTATTCCAGTTCTATGGGATTATAGGGTTTTGCTTTCACCGTTGCAGCCGCATCAGCCGCCACCGTGACGTTTCCGTTGCTTGTCAAGGCTTTCAAAGGGTCTGCGCAATAGTTCTTGTACATCTGTCTGACCGCCTTCCGGCTGCTCTTGATCACGGCACTTCTGTCGTACATGTAGATCGGGGCGTAGCCCTTTACAGTCTGCAATCCTGTCAGCGTGAAGACGAAGTTGTCCTGTGTGTCCTGCGCTTTGAAGATCAGGCCGGGCAGTCCCCCGAACTTATACGGACCGTAGGGAAGCTCCACATCGGGGGCATACCAGGCTATGTAGTCGCGTCCGAAAAGCCTTGTCCTGGCCTTCCGGCACGGGTATCCTGCTATCGTGCTGTCTCCCTCCAGCAGTTCCCACTGTAGCTGGGGAATGGCTTCATTATATTGGTATCTTTGGATTCCTCCTGCAGTGCGTTGGACAAACTCGTTGTTCTCTCTTCTGTTTTGCAGGATGAGTTCTTTGAATCCCGTAGCTTTCAATGCACCGAGCAGTTTCGGACCAGAGGATGTAGCAGACGACTTTCCCTTTGCAATAGATGCAGAAATAGAATCGAATGCCAGCTGGGCATAGTCGGTGAACATCGTGTATCGACTGCCCACTCTTAGAATCGTAGTCGCCGTCCGCTTGGCATCAGGATGCTTTGCATCCCTCGCATACTTATACTCATAAGCAATCTGATATTGTGCAGACTCATATTGTACAGTCCTGGTCGTGTCCCACCGGCCTTCTAACTTGGAGAAATCCAATGTCTGTCCATGCAGGTGGATCGTGCTTGCGAGAAGGACAAATAAGAATATGTTTTTCTTCATTTGGATGAATCTTTAATGTTATGGTATTGTCGAAGAACAGGCTTTGAAAGAATCCAGGCCGGTTCTTCATGATTCTACTTATTCACGGAATGCATCGTTTATTTCCATCATCTGCCTCATGACATCTTCTGTGCTTCCTCTTACAGGTTTCAATGTGAATGACAATGCCACAGGATGTGTGTACCTCTACGACATTGGTCTGTCTCATGGCAGATGCAGGAACAATTGTCAATGCAGGTAATGCCACTCAATTTTTTTCATGTTTTTAAAATTAAAGAATTATTGTTTAAGTCCATGTGAGATTTCCGTACAGTACTATGATCTGTAGCCTTCTCTGTTGTTTAAAAATGGTCTTTTTATTCTCTACAAAGATACGTATTGAAAAGAAAAGGAACAAGTCTTTGTAATTCTTTTTAATGAATTTTAGCTTTAGAATGCGGTTGTGTTTCTTTCATGCTGTAAAATGAGAAAGATTGTAATAGGGTGTTTTAAGTTGTCTTTTTCTGTCTTGTCTCATTTTTTTTTGCTAATTTTGCCACCAGACATAGATAACAGTACGTTTTTAAACCTATTGATACTGATGAGCGAGAACAAACTTTCTGCCGACGAGCCGGCACAGACGGCGGATGCACCTGTAAAGGCAAGTTATACCGAATACACCGTCATCCCGTCCCAGGGATACTGCATGATTGTGAAGTGCCGCAAGGGCGACCAGCCCGTAGTGTTGAAGGCACTGAAAGAAGAATACCGCAACCGGACGCTGTTCCGTAACGCCCTGAAGCGTGAATTCAAGCAGTGCCAGCGGCTCAACCATTCCGGTATAGTGCGCTACCAGGGACTGGTAGAAGTAGACGGCTACGGACTTTGCATAGAGGAAGAGTGCGTAGAAGGACGTACCTTGCAGGCTTATCTCAGGGAACAGCACACCGATGACGAAAAAATCGCCATCATCAACCAGATTGCCGATGCCCTGCGCTACGCCCACAATCAGGGTGTCACCCACCGCAACCTGAAGCCGTCCAACGTGCTGGTCACCAGTCAGGGCGACCGTGTGAAGCTCATCGACTTCAGCGTGCTTGCTCTCGACGAAGTGAAGCCGACAGCCGACACGACACGCTTCATGGCTCCGGAACTGAAGGACGAGACGATGTCTGCCGACGCCACCGCCGACATCTATTCGCTCGGAACCATCATGAAGGTGATGGGGCTGACACTGGCCTACAGCGAGGTCATCAAGCGTTGCTGTGCCTTCAAACGCAGCGACCGTTATGGCAGTATCGACGAGTTGCTCGCCGACCTCAACCACGAAGGCTCTTCCTTCACGATGCCGAAGATAGGCAAAGGCACCGTCATGGCCGGCGTGATAGTCGTCGCCGTGCTCGTTCTTGGCGTGTTGATTTACAACTACGGCGGTACATTGGCAGAACAGGGCGGAAAGATTGATGTGGCTTCCATCTTCAAGTCGGATGCCGAAAAAGCTCCGGAAGACACGGTCAGTGTGAAGTCTGCTGCACAGCCCGACAGTGCCGCAGCGGTAGAAGAGGTGCCTGCGACAGGAAAACTTGCCTTTATGAACACGATGAAGCCGGCTCTCTACAAGGACCTGGACCGTATCTTTGAGAAGAACGCATCGGACAGGACAAAGCTGTCAAAGGCCATCAAGGTTTACTACCGCGGGCTGATCCAGGCGAACGATACGCTTGACAGGGAACAGCGTGCGGAGGTCGACCGCGTCTTCGGCAGTTATGTGAAACAGAAAAAGGCCGCACTGAAGTAGAATCGATATATCTGTGCGAGGGCAGGGAGTATTGACATCCCTCCTTTCAGCTGTTATGTCCATAGTAATAGGATAGGGGCAGATGCCGCACTGTCTTCCAGCCTTTGCAGAGGCAAGTGGAGACGGGCTGCATCTGCCCCGGTCTGTTTTGCATGGGGAGATGGAACGTTGGATGCGGAAGCAGCATATAGTGCTTTGCGCATTGCCGGTAGTCGGGCATTCATATATGTACGCAGCGTAATCGGTCGGGATGCAGGGAACTTCCGGCTCCAAAGCCAGGAGCAGTGCAAAAGGTGTGTACAGGGAGCAAGCCCGACTCTCCCATACAAGTGTCGGCCTGACTGCAATGGAGCATTCCCAACCGGTTGGGAATGCCGTTCCCAGGCATCGGGAATCCGATTCCCAGGCGTTGGGAACGCCATTCCCGGCCATCGGGAAGACTTTTCTATTTGTAGTTCAATGTTTCCGGTTGACTGCTTTTCATCCTGCATTTAAACTTGGTTGACGGTTTTCAGAGCTTGTTTTAACTGCTGTTGATAATGTCTACTTATATGAAAATCGCGTTTCCAGTACCCGCAGACAGATGGAAGCCGGATTTGTAAACCTGCATACATCTTACAGGTTACAGGCAGGTCCTGCAGATTGTCTTTGCTGTTTTCTCCCCCCTTCAGGCGAACAGGATATACCGTATAAAAGCAGAAGGAAACGAAGGACAGACAATGTCCCTATCAATAAAAGTCCAACGTGGGATTTTCAGAGCAAGCCCATATAAAATACGTAAACTTATTTTGTTTTATGCCGTAAATCAGCTACCTTTGCAATGTTTTAATCCAGACTGATTATGAAAATAGCATTGATCGGTTACGGCAAGATGGGGCACATGATCGAGCAGATTGCCCGTGACCGTGGCCACGAAATCGTAAGTATCATTGATGTTGACAACATAGAGGACTTTGATTCTCCTGCGTTCGCCTCGGCCGATGTCGCCATAGAATTTACCAATCCTACGGCTGCTTTCGGCAACTACCAGCGTGCCTTTGCACATAACGTGAAGGTTGTCAGCGGCTCTACGGGATGGATGCAGGACCACAAGGCAGACGTAGAGAAGATGTGTTCGGAAGGCGGACAGACGCTCTTCTGGGCAAGCAATTTCTCCATCGGCGTGGCCATCTTCTCGGCCGTCAACCGTTATCTGGCGAAAATCATGAACGGATTTCCGCAGTATGATGTCGAGATAGAAGAGGTACACCATGTCCATAAGCTCGATGCACCGTCGGGGACAGCCATCACACTTGCAGAGGACATCATCGACCGCCTCGACCGCAAGGACAAATGGGTAAAGGGCTTCCAGCACGCAGCCGATGGCACGGAGAGCGGCAGCAACAAGGTCGCTCCGGACGAGCTGCCCATCGCTTCCATCCGTCGGGATGAGGTGCCGGGCATCCACAGCATCAGTTATGATTCCGAGGCCGACAAGATTACCATCACCCACGATGCCCACAGCCGCAAGGGATTTGCACTCGGTGCTGTCCTGGCTGCAGAATACACCAAGGATCACTCCGGCCTGCTCACGACAAGCGATCTGTTCCGTTTCTGAACCCCTGCACCTGGTTCCCCGTCTGTCAAAGCACCTGTCATCGCCTATTCCCCTCTCATCATCACTTATCATCGCGTAAAGACATTCCCAATATGATTGATAAAGAAAAAGCAGCCCTCAACCCCAAGAAGCAATGGGCAAAGTTTATTTGTGTTCTCGTTCTCTACCTCCTCTTCCTTTTATGGGTCAAGAGCTGGTGGGGACTGTTGGTCGTTCCTTTCATCTTCGATGTGTACATCACGAAGAAAATCCGCTGGCAGTGGTGGAAGGATACCGAAGGGCCGGTCCGTTTCGTGATGGGATGGGTAGATGCACTGGTGTTCGCACTGGTGGCGGTCTACTTTATCAATCTCTTCTTCTTCCAGAACTACGTCATTCCGTCTTCATCGCTTGAGAAGTCGCTCCTCACGGGCGATTACCTCTTCGTGTCGAAGGTAAGCTATGGGCCCCGCATACCGGAAACGCCCCTGACCATGCCGCTGACGCAGCACACACTTCCCATCATCAACACGAAGAGCTATATTGCCTGGCCGCACTGGGACTACCGTCGTGTGAAGGGCTTGGGAAAGGTGCAGCTGAATGATATTGTCGTCTTCAACTTCCCGGCCGGTGACACCATCATGAGCGAACCGGCCTATCAAGGTAATGACTTCTATCATGATGCCTACACCATGGGCGAGAACTTCCTTGCACAGCAGAATCCCGGCATCAACCTGTCGGCAATGACAACCCTCCAGCAGCGTGCCTTCTACGAAAAGGCCTATGCCACGGGCAGGGCTTATATCATCAAGAATGCCGGGACTTACGGACCGTTGGACTGGCGTCCGACCGACCGCCGCGAGAACTACGTCAAGCGTTGTGTCGGCCTGCCGGGGCAGACCCTGCAGATCCGGAACAGAATCGTTTATCTTGACGGAAAGCCAAACAAGGAGCCGGAGAAGGTGCAGTACACGTACTTTGTCAAGTTCAACAACATTACCGCAGCCGACCTCCTCGGCGAACGGTTCGATGACCTCCGCAAGGACTTCGAAATCAGTGCGGAGGACGTGCAGAGCCTCGCCCGTCTGCATGGCTATGACCTGGACCAGGGCCAGGTACTCAACAATGCTGTACTCCAGTATGACGGCTATATGCCCCTGACGAAGCGTGCCGCCGCCGAACTGAAGCGCGAGGGGCTGGTGAAGTCGATGCGGCTGGTGACGGACAAGGACCTCTATTCCGGTCCTTATTATCCGCTCAACGGCTTTACGGGCTGGACACGCGACAACTACGGACCGATATGGATTCCTGCCAAAGGCAAGTCCATCGCACTCACACTGCAGAACCTTCCCGTCTATGAGCGTTGCATCAAGGTGTATGAGAAGAACGATCTGCAGGTCAGGAACGGCCGCATCTACATCAACGGAAAGCCTGCCGGCAGCTATACCTTCAAGATGGACTACTACTGGATGATGGGTGACAACCGCCACAACTCTGCCGACAGCCGCTACTGGGGCTTCGTTCCGGAAGATCACATTGTGGGAAAGCCGCTGTTCATCTGGTGGTCGAGCGACCCTGACCGCAAGGGTCTCGGCGGCATCCGCTGGCACCGACTGTTCAACTGGGTGGGCAACATCAAATAGGGAAGCCTCCCCGAGCCTCTCAGAAGGAGGGGATGTGCAAATTTTTCATTGTCTGGTGAAGATGATGCACATCCCCTCCTTTTGTTTTGTTTTTCTTGGAAGTAAAGCAGGGACACCCTGTGTCTCCTTGAATCGGCAAAGTCCCCATGATATATCCTGACAACGGCAACAATGGTAATCCTGCATCCCCCCCTTCGGAGGAGTTGGGGGAGGCCTTGCTGTCTTCTGCTTATTTCGCCCCCATCCAGTGGTATCAGAAGCTGAACCGCTATGATGTCTGCCTGATTGAGCAGCACGACAACTTCGTCAAGCAGACCTATCGGAACCGTTGCGTGATTGCGGCGGCCAACGGCCCGCAGACGCTCTCTGTCCCTGTGGAGAAGTTCGTCGGCCTGAAGTGTCAGATGAAGGAAGTACGCATCAGCGACCATGCCAACTGGCGGCACCAGCACTGGAATGCGTTGCAGTCCGCTTACGGTGAGAGTCCTTTTTTCGAGTTTTATGCGGACGATATACGCCCCTTCTTTGAGCGGAAGTGGACTTTCCTCTATGATTTTAACTGGGAGATAACGCTCAAGATGTGCGAACTCATCGATATTATGCCCTGTATGCGCCGCACGGACACCTATGAGACGGTGTCTCCCGACGGAACCGACGATTACAGAGAGGTGATCCGTCCGAAGCACTCGGGGGCAGACCCGGACTTTGTGCCCCGCAGGTACTATCAGGTCTATCAGCAGAAATTCGGATTCCAGCCTAACCTCAGCATCCTCGATCTGCTGTTCAACGAGGGAAACGAGAGTGTTCTGTTTCTGTAGATGGGCTGTGCAGTCTTTCCCTTCCGGCTGCCTTGCGACACAGTTGTCTCCTGTGCATTGGGGAGCTTCATAAATGTGCATTGGGGAGCTTTATAAAAGAGCAATCCCCGCGAAAACGAATGTTCGTCTTCGTGGGGATTGTCTTTTTCAGGATGGAAAAACTTTCACACTTTATGCGGATGGATGGCAACAGCGAGATGATGTCGGGAGAGACCGTCTGAGGACCATGGACTGTGGCAGACAGGTTCTTCCTGCTCTTAGAAGCTCTTGAGCCATGCCTTCAGGTCCATCATCATCTCTTCGTGATAGCGGAAGACGATCTTGCTGCCCCAGCCATGACCGCCGCCGGGATAGACATGGAGCGAGGCACGGACATCGTTGCGATAGAGTTCGCTGTAATAGTTCACGCCGTTTGCCGGCGGAACGGTATCGTCGTCATCACTGAGGGCAATGAAAGCACGTGGCGTGACACGGCTCACGTTCATGTCGGCACTGTACTTCTTCTCGTCGCGCTTGCCGGGATGCTGCCCCAGGAAGTTGGTCCGGCTTCGGTCGTGGCCGTAACCTTCCAGCATGGAGATGACCGGATAGAACAGTATCTGGAAGTTCGGCTTCGCCTCGCCGAGACTTCTTGTCGCAATCGTTGCTGCGAGATGTCCGCCTGCGGAGAATCCCATGATGCCGATGTCGTTCCGGCTGATCTTCCAGCTTGCAGCATTTATGCGGACCAGTCTCATTGCCTGTTCGGCATCCGATACGGGAACATCGGGGTTGCCGTGCGGCATACGGTACTTCAGCACGATGGCCGCAATGCCCTGGTTCTGGAAGAACTCTCCCCAGTCGTAGCCTTCTTTCTCCATCGACAGCGTCTCATAGGCACCGCCCGGACAGATGACTACGGCACGTCCCGTGGCCTCTTTCTCCATAGGCAGGAAGACGCGCACCTTGGCAGTGTCTCTTGAATCGCCGTTGGTGTAAGGCGGCTGTCCGCTGTAAAGCTTGACTTCGAAAGAACTCTGGGCAGACACTGTCGTGCAGACAGCAGCCAGTCCGATTGCAAGGAAAAGTTTTCTGAATTTCATTCTGTACTCTGTTTTTGTTTCTTGTCCGCCGCACATATTGTCCCTGCCGGCATCGGCCTGCATGACTTCTCGACAATGTCTCCAAAGAAGAAGATGTTGTCTCGGTTGCAGCAGGAAGCAGGAGAAAGTATGTGATTTTAAGCGTATTGTTGCAAAGTTAACAAAAAGATACGGTTTCAGCCGTAGATATTTAGAGTTTTTAGTATATTTGCAGCATGGAATGACAAAAGGCATTGGGCGTAAACGTATTTTAATGATTTCGGCGTTTATGTTAACAACCGTTCTTTGCCATGCTGGTCAGCATCAGACAATTCATCAACACTCATCACCCGATATGCACGTATTAGACAAGTTCCAGTATTGCCCCGTATGCGGAAGCAGACATTTCGTGGAGCAGAACGAGAAAAGCAAACGCTGCGAGAGCTGCGGCTTTGAGTATTTCCTGAATCCCAGCTCTTCAGTGGCGGCATTCATCCTGAACGGCAAAGGTGAGCTGCTCGTAACGCGCCGGAAACTTGATCCGGGACGCGGAACACTGGACCTTCCCGGCGGATTCTGCGACATCGGAGAAACCATCGGAGAGTCACTTTCGCGCGAGATAAAGGAGGAGACCAATCTCGTTATCAAGGAAAAACGTTATTTCTGTTCGCTTCCGAACAAGTACCGTTACAGTGGATTCGACATTCCCACACTCGATGCCTTCTTCATCTGCAGCGTGGAGGACGAGACCGTTCTCAAGGCTGCAGATGATGTAGACGAGGCGATATGGATGCCGCTGGACGAGGTTCATACCGAGCAGTTCGGTCTCCGGTCTATTCGCCAGGCACTTTACGACTTCCTCCAGACGGAAAGGGAAAACTTAAAAAAGTAGAAATTTTGTCTATTATATAAGGTGTAAGCGAAAAGTTTAAGTACTTTTGCGTCCTTGAAAAAATGTACAAGAGTGATTATGCAAGAAAACCTGGTAATAGTAGAGAGCCCCGCAAAGGCCAAGACCATCGAGAAGTTTCTCGGCAAGGACTACAAGGTAATGTCGTCTTACGGCCACATCCGTGACCTGAAGAAGAAGGAACTGAGCATTGACCTTGACACCCTGACCCCCGACTACGAAATTCCTGACGAAAAGAAGAAAGTCGTCAGCGAACTGAAGAAGAATGCCAAGGCTGCCAAGAAGGTCTGGCTGGCTTCCGATGAGGACCGCGAGGGAGAAGCCATCAGCTGGCATCTCTGTGAGGTGCTGGGACTGGACGAGGAGAAGTCGAGCCGCATCGTGTTCCATGAGATTACCAAGCCGGCCATACTGAAGGCCATCGAGACTCCGCGCCATCTGGACATGAACCTGGTGAACGCACAGCAGGCCCGCCGTGTGCTCGACCGTCTGGTAGGTTTCCGTCTGTCACCGGTCCTGTGGCGCAAGGTGAAGCCGGCACTGGGCGCAGGACGCGTGCAGAGTGTCGCCGTCCGACTGATTGTCGAACGTGAGCGGGAGATCCAGAACTTCGCATCAGAGCCTTATTATCGCCTGAATGCCGTCTTCGCCGTCACCAACGAGGACGGCTCGAAGAATGAGGTGAAGGCGGAACTGAACAAGCGGTTCAAGACCCATGAGGAGGCCCTGGCGTTTCTGGAACTGTGCAAGAATGCAAGGTTCAGGGTCGCATCCATCGCCAGGAAACCGTTGAAACGCACACCGGCGCCGCCTTTCACCACCTCGACCCTGCAGCAGGAAGCGGCCAGGAAGCTCGGATTCACCGTCAGCCAGACGATGATGGTGGCGCAAAGACTGTATGAGGCCGGCCGCATCACGTATATGCGAACCGACAGTGTCAACCTGTCCGCCCTGGCTATCAACACCAGCAAGGCCGAAATAGAGCGACTCTACGGGGCTGAATACGGCAAGGTAAGGATGTACCATACGCACAGCAAGGGCGCACAGGAGGCCCACGAGGCCATCCGTCCCACCTATATAGACAATGTCTCCATCGACGGAACAAGCCAGGAAAAACGCCTGTACGACCTGATATGGAAGCGTACCATCGCCTCACAGATGGCGGATGCACAGATAGAAAAAACGACCGTAAACATTTCCCTTGAGACGGAAGACGGCAAGAACCAGACCGATCTGCAGTTCGTTGCCAACGGTGAAGTGATTGCTTTCGAGGGCTTCCTGAAAGTTTACCACGAGTCGTCCGACGATGAAGAGGGCGGCGAGGAGTTCTCCCATGCACTGCCGGCCATGCACGAGGGCGAGGAACTCGAACGCCGTGAGATTGTCTCGACGGAGCGTTATTCGCAGGGCCCCGGCCGTTATACAGAAGCAAGTCTCGTGCGCAAGCTCGAGGAACTCGGCATCGGCCGTCCGTCCACCTACGCCCCGACCATCTCGACCATCCAGCAGCGCGAATACGTGCAGAAGGGCGACCGGAAGGGCGAGGAGCGGAAATACGTCGTAGACACGCTGCTCGGGCTGAAGGTTACTTCCCGGACAAAGAAGGAAATGGCCGGTGCCGACAAGGGCAAGCTCATCCCGACGGACATCGGTATTGTCGTCAACGATTTCCTCATGGAGAACTTCCCGGATATCATGGACTACAACTTTACGGCAAAGGTCGAGCAGGAGTTCGACAAGATCGCCGAGGGCAAGGTGGCATGGAACAAGGAGATGAAGACTTTCTACCAGGGTTTCGAGCCGGAGGTGGAGAAGGTGATGAACGCCCGTTCCGAGCATAAGGCCGGCGAACGCGAGCTGGGCATAGACCCCAAGAGCGGTAAGCCGGTATTCGTGAAGATCGGCCGCTTCGGTCCCGTTGTCCAGATCGGCAGTGCCGATGATGAGGACAAACCGCGTTTCTCCCAGCTCCCGGCCGACAAGAGCATAGAGACGATTACCCTTGATGAGGCATTGGAGCTGTTCAGGCTGCCGCGCACGGTCGGGCAGTTCGAAGGGACGGATGTCGTCATCGGTGCAGGTCGTTTCGGCCCTTACGTGCTCCACAACAAGAAGTACACATCGCTGCCCAAGGACGAGGACCCGCTTACCATCAGCCTTGATGCAGCCATCAACCTGATTCAGAAGAAGCGTCTGCAGGATGCGCAGCGGCACCTCAAGACCTTTGAAGAAGACAGCAGGATGGAGGTGATGAACGGCCGTTACGGCCCTTACATTGCCTATGACGGCAAGAACTACCGTATGCCGAAGGCGCTCCACGAGAAAGCCGCCGAGCTGACGTACGAGCAGTGCATGGACATCGTGAAGAATGCACCGGAACCCCGGCGCAGAAAGCAATAAGGACACCATCCCCGCCTGTTGCAGGTAGAATGAAACCCTCTGCGGGCACGATGACAACCGGGCGGCAGGGCGGTGAGCAGACAGCATGGACATGACAGACTACAAAGAAGGAGGCAGACCGCTCCGTATCATCCTCATCGGCTATATGGGTGCCGGGAAAACTACCGTCGGCAAGGCCCTCTCGAAGGAGCTGGGCATTCCTTTCTACGATCTGGACTGGTATATAGAGAGCCGTATGCGCAGAACCGTGAAGCAGATCTTCGATGAAAAAGGCGAAGACGGTTTCAGGAAGACAGAACAGGCTCTGCTTCATGAGGTGGCGGAGTTCGAGAATGTCATCATCTCCTGTGGCGGCGGCACTCCCTGTTTCTTCGACAATATGGACTACATGAACCGGCAGGCAGAGACTGTTTACCTGAAGGCTGCCCCCGGCGTACTGTATAAGCATTTACTGATGGGGAAGTCTGTCCGTCCGCTGCTGCTCGGCAAGACACCCGATGAGGTCGGTCTCTTTATCCGTGAACAGCTGGAACGGCGTGAACCTTTTTATGCGAAGGCAAAACATACGCTCGACGTAAGCCTGATGGATAACTATGAGAAGATACAGATAACCGTCGGCCTGCTACGCAGGCTACTGAAAGTCTGAAGACAGATCGGGCATCAGGAAGCGGGAGGGACTGCCTCTGGCATCATCACCATAAGGACATTCCGTCAAAGGGATGATTCAGTGGATTCACGTCTTGCAGAATACGTTTGCGTTTCTGCAGAGAACTACGTTGGTTTTCAGTTAGTTGCAGTCAGGTGTGGAAAAGGTGCCTGATTGAAGTCCAAGTAAGGCCTGATTGAAGGCTAAGTAAGGCCTTATTGGAGGCCAGGTAAGGCTTGTTTGGAATGCAGGTAGACATCCGTCAGGAGGAAAGGCCATCCGGCAACGATACTGATGCATCCGGCATACCGGCTGACACATACTTGGGCCATACGTTAAAATGGTAGAATACAAAAGAAATTAAAGGCATACAGAAGAACGGAAATGAAAAAGTGGACGATTGAAGATTCGCAGGAACTGTACAACATCTCGGGATGGGGTACATCTTACTTCGGCATAAACGGCAAGGGTGACGTGTATGTCACGCCCTGTAAGGACAACACGCAGATAGACCTGCGCGATGTCATGGACGAGCTCGCCCTGCGTGATGTCACGCCGCCGGTGCTGCTCCGCTTCCCCGACATTCTCGACAACCGTATCGAGAAGACTTCTTCCTGCTTCGAGAAGGCAAGGAAGGAGTACGGATTCAAGGCCGAGAACTTCATCATCTATCCGATTAAGGTGAATCAGATGCAGCCGG
>OGGI01001538.1_pt1 | contig 16169 bp, 14 predicted proteins | sample 1571051 | NCBI WGS metagenome assembly OGGI01 (sample SAMEA2582075, study PRJEB24529) | metagenome | biome: Human gut stool | place: China | collected 2011 | reverse complement strand
CACACCTTCGCCACGCTGTCGCTGAAAAGCGGGGTGGATGTGAAAACGCTGTCCGGCGCGCTGGGCCACTACTCGGCGGGGTTTACCCTGAACACCTACACCCACGCCACGGCCCAGATGAAACAGGACGCTGCCGATGCCATCGGTGGGGTCATCAGCCAGCAGATGCGGTAAATACGGCAAAAAACACAGGGCCAGACAGAAAATTTCCTGTCTGGCCCTGTCCGGTACTTTCCGCGCCTTTCCCCGTGTGGGTCAGGTTGTGAGTCTTGAAGAAACGGCAAAAATTAAGCGCCAGAAAAAGTTGCGAATTGCGAAAGAAAATCACCGGAATCAAGCGATTCCGGTGATTTTTGGTGGAGACTACTGGACTCGAACCAGTGGCCTCATGCGTGTGAAGCATGCGCTCTAACCAGCTGAGCTAAGCCTCCATTTTTTAGTTGGCCTATCAGACGCCACTCACGACGTCTGATAGGTTGGTGACCCGTACGGGATTCGAACCCATGTTACAGCCGTGAAAGGGCCGTGTCTTAACCACTTGACCAACGGGCCGGGAAGATCCGGGAGACGTCACGTGACGTCTCCGGATCATGGTAGCGGCGACTGGACTTGAACCAGTGACACTCCGGGTATGAACCGAATGCTCTAGCCAGCTGAGCTACGCCGCCATATCTGCCTCAAATAGGCACGAATTACTATAACAGATGGGCAGAAAATTGTCAAGCCATTTTTCTGATTTTCTTTTTCTTTTTTTGCGGTCTCGCTTTTTCAACGCCGATCTGCCTGGATCGCGTTCACCGGACAGCCGTTTGCGGCATCCAATACTCGGAAGAACCGTTCCTTCGCAGGCTGGGAGAGCACCGTGGACACCTGCCCAATGACCTGAAACACCTCCGGTACGGCGGCGGCGCACATACCGCAGCCGATGCAGCGCTTATCATCAACCGTTACTGTCATATTGCCGCCTCCTTTTCGCATGAATATTATAATGGAAACCTTCCTTTTTTGCAACAGCTTTCCGCCGTCAAAGGCTGCGGACTTACTGGAAGATCCCACCGATTTTGTAACACTTTTTTCATTTACTTCATCCTGCATTTATGCTATGCTATGGGTGTTATGTAGACCACCCTGTCCGGGGTTTCCCGGACCTGTACCGATAGGAGGTTCCCATGAAGCACCGCATCCGTAAACTCACATCCCTGCTGCTGTCCCTCAGTCTCATCAGCGCGCTGACTCTGCCCGCCGCCGCGTCAAACGCTCTGGGGGAGGACCTGTCCGCCAAGGACACACTTCTCCACCAGGAGACGCAGCTTTCCACCAACGTATTCTGGAGTACAACTTATTCCGATCTCCGGACGGAAAATCTCATCACCTACACGCCTAACAAGGCTGTGACCCCCATTGTCACCTACGGCGACGCGCTGACAGACCGTTCCAGCGTGGCGGACACGGCCGCGCTGCTGGAAGATGACGGCTACCGGGTAGTGGCCGGCATCAACGGCGATTTCTACAATGTCTCCACCGGCCTGCCCATTGGCATGGTGGTTACGGAGGGACTGCTCCGCAGCAGTGACGCCGGATATTACGCCATCGGCTTCCGGGCGGACGGCTCTGCCATTTTGGGCAAACCCGGCGTCAAGGTCTCCGCAAATCTGGGTTATGCCGTGGATGACGGCTTCGGAAACTCCACAGAGCTGGTCCGGCCGGTGGCGGCGGTGAACAAGGCTCGCACCAACAGCGGCCTTTACCTCTATACATACGATTTTAACGCCAAGCACACCACCGGCACCACAGAACCCGGCATCAATGTAGTCTGCACCGTGGAGCAGGGGAAGCTGGCCATCGGCTCCACTGTCACCCTCCGGGTGAATCGGGAAGAGGAGACCACGGTCACTGATCTGGAACCGGATCAGATCGTCCTTTCCGCCAATTTGCAGGCGGACAGCTACTATACCACCGCACTGCAAAACATCCCACAGGGAAGTGAACTGACCCTCACCGTCTCCGCCAACGATGGCTGGGAGGATGTAGAGTATGCCATCGGCGCGCTCTACTGTCTGGCGGAAAACGGAGCTGTTGTCCCCAACCTGGCCGCCGGGAGCAATCCCCGCACCGCCGTGGGCCAGAAAGCGGACGGCACCCTGGTCTTTTACACCATCGATGGTCGCAAGGCCGGCCACTCCATCGGTGCCTCCCTGACTCAGGTAGGGGAGCGGCTGCTGGAACTGGGCTGCCAGACGGTTCTGTGTCTGGACGGCGGCGGCTCAACCAATCTGGCGGTGACAACGCCGGATTCCACAACGGCCACCATCATCAACCGTCCCTCCGAGACCGGGCGCAAGGTCACAAATCAGGTGTTTTTAGTGGCCTCCGACCGCGCCAGCGGCGATCTTGACCACTTCTATGTCCACGCCGCCGGTGACTATGTGCTGGCCGGCAGTGCCGTGTCCGTCACAGCCTCCGGTGTGGACAGCAATTACATCCCCATGGACGCCAGCTATACGCTGTCCGCCAGCGCCGGCAGCGTTGCGGAGCAGGAGGACGGCCGTTATCTGCTGACCACCCCCGCCTCCGGCGGTGACATCACCGTGACGGCCTCCGGCCGGGGGGCCAAGGGCAGCACCGTGGTCCACGCCATCCGCAACCCGGACAATCTGACCCTGAAAAACGGTGCCTCCAACCTGACGGAGCTTACCGTGACCCCCGGCAGCAAGACCGCTCTCACCGCTGGGGCCGTCTGGAACCATCTGCCTCTGACGGCAACCAATGAAGCCTTTACCTGGTCTGTTTCCGGGGACATCGGCACGGTGGATGAGCACGGCGTGTTCACCGCCTCCGCCCCCGGCACCGGAAACCTGACGGTCTCCGCCGGGGACAAGAGCCTGACTATCCCCGTCACGGTGGCTCAGGTGGCCCTGCAAACCATCGAGGACTTTGAAACTCCGGATACGCGCTTCTTCAGCGGCTACTATTTGACGGTTTCCCGCACCAACGTCAGCGATCATGTCCAGCGAGGCCATTACGCCGGAAAGCTGGACTATGTGCTCCCGGAGGACACCGGCTACTATTCTCAGGCCATGGCAGGCTCCTTCTCCAATCTGGGAACGCCCTACACAGCCCTGAACCTCTGGGTCTACGGCGACGGCTCCGGCAACCAGCTCTCTTTCCTCTACACCGGTGACATCAAGAGCGACCTGGAGCTGCCCGTCACCACGCTGGACTTCACCGGCTGGAAGCAGATCAACGTGCCGCTGCCCCAGTACTTCACCCTGAGCGGCGTGGTCATTTATGCCCCCTCCACTACGGATGCCACTTGGGACCATATTCAGGTGACCTACGCCGACACCCCCCGCAGCGGCACAGTCTATATCGACCAAATCACCGCCGCCTTCCCCGGCACGGTGGATAACGCCCCGCCGACGGTGACAGCCGCACTGGATGAGCAGACTCAGACGATCAGCGTGAAGGTCTCCGATCTGGTGGACGGCGTTCTGCCCGCTTCCTCCATTACGGTGACGAGAAACGGTGTCGCGGAGCCTCTGGAAAACTATGATGCCAAGACCGGTTCCTTCCAGTACACGCTCCCCGCCCCCGGCGAGAGCGGGGAGGCCCTGCGGATCACCGTTACCGCTGTGGATGCCTCCGGCAATATCGGCCGGGCCAGCGTGGACATCGATTCCTACAACGTGGACCACAAGTTCAGTGACATCAATGATTACTGGGCCGCCACCTATGTGGACTTCCTCTATAACGCCAACATCACCACCGGCTACAGCGACGGCACCTTCCGTCCCAACCAGAATATCAGCCGGGCCCAGTTCGCCGTGATGCTCTACCGCTATCTGAAGCTGGATGAGAGCAAGTATGCCGATGTGTCTCTGCCCTTCGCGGATCTGGACATCATCCCGGAATACGCCATTCCCGCAGTGAAGGCTCTCTATACCGAGGGCGTCATCTCCGGCGCGGAGAAAAACGGCCGCCTGTATTTCAATCCCAACAACGCTCTGACCCGTGCCCAGGCTGCCGCCATGATCGGCCGCACCCAGGCTAAGGGCTATGCACTGGCGGACTTGACTTTCACCGACAGCGGCAAGATCCCCGGCTATGCCGACTACTACATCCGTACTATGGCAGCTCAGGGGGTCATCAATGGCTACAGTGACGGCAGCTTCAAGCCCCACAGCAACATCACCCGCGGCCAGATGGCCAAGATCCTCTACAACCTGATGTGATTTCACAAAACAGCCCCCGTCCGGTAATCCGGACGGGGGCTGTTTTGTTTTACAGGATCGAAAGGCGTCCATGCGTCGGCAAGGCAAAAAGCCGTTACTCGTCCAGCTTGAGGACAGCCAGGAAGGCTTCGGTAGGCATCTGCGCGTCGTCGCAAAGTCCGCTTAACTTCCGCTCCGCCTGCGGCAAAGCGTTCATTTGCTCCCTTGCGCCTCCTTTTCCCACCGAAACCGCTAACGCTGGGTTTCGGCGGGAGCCCTGTTTAGACCCGCATCTTCTTTTTGCCTTTTGAAAACGCTCCGCGTTTCAAAAGCTGATTGAAATAACGGCGCACAGCGCCGGCTCGCCGCTTTGCGGCTCGCAGGAAGGCAAAAAGAGATTATTCATCCAGCTTGAGGACAGCCAGGAACGCCTCCGTGGGCATTTGGACAGTGCCCAAGGCCCGCATCTTCTTTTTGCCTTCCTTCTGCTTTTCCAACAGCTTTTTCTTACGGGTGACGTCGCCGCCGTAGCACTTGGCCAGCACATCCTTGCGCATGGCCTTGACGGTCTCGCGGGCGATGACCCGGCCGCCGATGGCCGCCTGAATGGGAATTTCAAACAGCTGGCGGGGAATGTTCTCCTTCAGCTTCTCGCACAGACGGCGGGCACGGGGGTAGGCCTTGTCCCGGTGGGCGATGAAGCTCAGCGCATCCACCTGATCGCCGTTGAGCAGCAGGTCAACCTTCACCAGATCGCTGGGGCGGTAGCCGGAAAGCTCATAGTCCAGAGAGGCGTAGCCCTTGGTGTTGGCCTTCAGGGCATCGAAAAAGTCGTAAATGATCTCGTTCAGGGGCATCTGGTAATGCAGCTCCACCAGATGGGTGTCCAGATACTGCATATCCTTGAACTCGCCCCGGCGGTCCTGACACATGGGCATGATGTTGCCCACATACTCGTTGGGGGCGATGATGTTCACCTTGACGTAAGGCTCCTCCGCCCGCTCGATGAGGGAGGGGTCCGGGTAGTTGTGAGGATTGTCCACCGTCACCAGTTCGCCGTTGGTCTTATAAACGTGGTAGATAACGGAGGGGAGGGTGGTCACCAGATCCAGGTCAAATTCCCGTTCCAAACGCTCCTGAATGACCTCCATGTGGAGCATTCCCAGGAAGCCGCATCGGAAACCGAAGCCCAGGGCCGCAGAGGACTCCGGCTCGAAGCTCAGGGATGCGTCATTCAGCTGCAATTTTTCCAGCGCGTCCCGCAGGTCGGGGTACTTGGAGCCATCCTCTGTGTAAATGCCGCAGTAGACCATGGACTGCACCGGCCGGTAGCCCGGCAGGGGCTCCGCCGTGGGGTTCGCCGCGTCGGTGATGGTGTCACCGATCCGGGTATCGCTGACAGTCTTGATAGAAGCTGTAAAATAGCCCACCTCACCGGCAGACAGGGAATCGCAGGGCTCCAGACCCAAGGGCAGCAGATGACCGCACTCCACGATCTGATAGGACGCTCCGGTGGCCATCATTTTGATGGTCTGACCGGTGCGCATAGTGCCCTCCATGATGCGGAAATACACCACCACGCCCCGATAGCTGTCATACTGGCTGTCAAAGACCAGCGCCTTCAGCGGGGCCTTGGGATCACCCTTGGGAGCCGGAACATTGCGGACAACATCCTCCAGCACCGCCTCGATGTTGATGCCCATCTTGGCGGAGATTTCCGGGGCGTCCATGGCGGGCAGGCCGATGATGTCCTCTACCTCCTGCTTGGACTTCAGAGGGTCCGCAGCAGGCAGGTCGATCTTGTTGAACACGGGGAGGATCTCCAGATCGTGCTCCATAGCCAGATAAGTGTTGGCCAAGGTCTGGGCCTCCACGCCCTGGGTGGAGTCCACCACCAGAACAGCGCCCTCACAGGCGGCCAGCGACCGGGAAACCTCGTAGTTGAAGTCCACATGGCCCGGCGTGTCGATGAGGTTCAGTTCATAGGTCTCGCCGTCCTGAGCCTTGTAGTTCAGCTTCACGGCACGGGCCTTGATGGTGATGCCCCGCTCCCGCTCCAGATCCATGTTGTCTAAAAGCTGATTTTCCATCTGGCGCTGGGAAACGGCGCCGCAGGTCTCCAGCAGCCGGTCCGCCAGAGTGGACTTGCCGTGGTCGATGTGGGCAATGATGGAGAAATTTCGGATATTGGATTGCTTGGTCATAGAAAAAACCTCCGTAGGCAAACGTCCCAAGGGACGGAATTCTCAGGTTTCATGTGAAACGGTCAGGTCTTTGCGTCTGCCGGTGTATGGAACTGATACCAGTAATAATCGTCCCAGAATTTATCGTAGTCGTAGTTTACCACAAAGTCATGCCAGTTGGCGAGAGTTTCCCGATAATTTTTCTCGGTCAGCCGATCGGTACCGGAATGGATCTTTTCCAGCGCCAGCGCGCCCGCCTCGTCGGAGTGGTGAACGTAGTCACAGTAGTAGTCCAGGTGCTCGATGATATCCCGGTCAAACAGCAGTCCGTGAAGGGTAACGTTCTCATAGGGCAGCAGCGTTTCACAGGCCAGCTCCAGCGCCGCAAACACGGCGTCCGTCTCTCCCATGCGGCCGATCTTGTCCCAATAGAGGATGCTGTAAGGGGAAAAGTAAAAATCAAATTCCACCTCCGGGTACCGCTCCGCCCAGCTTGCCGCCACCGCCAGATTTTTGGCGGCGTCCGCCAGCAGGCCGTCCCGGGGCATCGGCTCCGGGGCGATGTCCGGCCGGGTATATTCCTCCAAGGCGGTCATGTGGTTCCACCAGACGGTATCCATCCACGAAAATCCCTTGTCCAGCGTTTCGCCCTCGTCCCAGCGCTGGGCCATCAGGGCGTAGAGGCTGTAATAGAGCACGTCCTTATTCAACAGGTATTTCACGTCATTGATGGTACTGGAGTCATAGAGATAATCGGGCATTGCACCGGTAACACCGTCAGGAGACCGGGTGAAAATATTGGTATCCATGGCGAACAGCACCCGCTTGGGTGGGTGGGTCCGCATCAGCAGGCCCATCACCTGATCGAATTCACTGAAATAGCCGTCAGGAATGGTGAGCCGCAGGCCCGTGCCGCCGAAAACGGTCTCAAGCTGACTGCCGTAGCAGTTGGCGGTCATGGAGGAGCCAAGCAGCACCACGTCCGCCGGGTTGTTGCGGACGATACCCGCCGTCTGGTAGCGTTCACTGAAGAAGACAGGCTCCCGGTCCGTGGGCATCCGGTAGTAAAAGCAGGGGTCCACCCTGTATACCACGGCGGCGCAGGCCGTCAGCACAAGCACAAGCCCCAAAAGCAAGCCCCGGGTCCATTTTTGATAGGCGCGCTGTTCCATGGCGGGGCCTCCTTTCTTTAGAAGTTGGAATAGATGAATGTCACCACGCCGGTGAAGGACAAAATGGCCCATACCGTCCACACCAGCACATACAGGCCGCTGCGCCAGTTGGGACGGAACGTATCCATCTGACGGATGACGTTCCGGGGCCACAAAGCCGCCAGCAGCCCGATCCCCAAGATCAGCGCCACCCGCAGGTAGGCTGTATAGGGGCCGATGACCGGGAGCAGCAGCTCCAGCGCGCTGACCTCCCGGCGGAACAAGCCGTTCACCAGCCACAGGCGGATCCCGCCCATCCCGCCGGTTACGGCGGTTTTCAGCAAAAGCAGGGCAGAGGACACATCCGGCGCCCGGAAAAAGACCCACGCAAGGTTGATAAAGAGGAAGGTCATGGCCCACCGGACCCAGCGGGGCAGAGCGTCCCGCCGTTTTCCCCACAGGCGTTCCAGAACCTGCGCCAGCCCGTGAAGCAGGCCCCATAGGATGAAGGTCCACCCCGCGCCGTGCCAGATGCCGCTGACGAGGTACACCACCAGAATGTTCAGGTATGTACGGCCACGGCCCTTTCGGCTGCCGCCCAGGGGAAAGTAGACGTTCTCCCGGAGGAAGGCCGTCAGGGTCATGTGCCACCGTTTCCAGAACTCCGTAACAGATAGGCTCCGGTAGGGAGAGTCGAAGTTGATGGGCAGCCGCAGTCCCAGCAGCCGGGCGCAGCCGGCAGCAAGGTCGCAATACCCGGAAAAGTCGAAATAAAGCTGAAGCGTGTATCCCAGGATCACGCACCACGCGGTCAGGGCCGTCAGCTCAGAGAGGCTGCTCCAGCCGTTGTTCACCAGCACGCCCAGATTGTCCGCCAGCAGCACCTTTTTGGCAAGGCCGAGGCCGATGGCGTACAGACCGGCTGCGGTATCCGGGGGCAGGGGAGAGGTCTCCCGCAGCTGGGGGAAGAAATTCCCCGGCTTCAAGATGGGACCAGAGGACACCGTGGGGAAAAAGAAGCTATAGGTCAGGTATTCCGCCGGAGTGGGGACCTGTGAAAAGGTCCCGGCATAGACCTCCCGAAGATACCAGATCTGCTGGAAGGTGAAAAAGCTGATACCCAAGGGCACGAAGGGCATCCGTACCGCGCCGCCGGTGAAAAAAACGGTGTACTTGAAAATCCCCAATACCGCGATGTGATAGCAGATGACGGCAAGAAGGACGCTTTTTCGGCGGTGCTTTCGCAGCGTGTTGGCTGCAAGATAGCTGACAAAAGAGGACACCGCCAGCAGTCCGCAGCCCCACAGGGCCGATGGAGCACCGCCCCAGAGGTAAAACACCAGACTGGCCGCCAAAAGCACCCAGGTTCGCTCCTTGGGCAGCAGACGGCAGACGCAGACGGTGACGGTCAAAAAGGCCAGAAAGGCCAGAGACTGCACACTCATTTCAGGCCGGACTGATTCAGGCGGTTGAGCTGGCCGTCCGCCGTGCTGAGGACTTGGATCATACCCTGGCTCCGGCCGGGAAAGGCGCTGTTAAGCGTCTCATGGGACATATCCGGAAAGGCGGCCTTTTCACGGGACAGTTTCGCCAGCGCACGGGCGTAGTCCGTCCGGGCCAGAGAGGCCCCGGCGGAGGCGGCGCCTGCAGCGCAGTCCTCCTCGGGCAAAGCAAAATAGGCGGTGCTGCCTCCGGCAGCCCGGTGGAGCAGCCGGTAAAGCAGGTAGATGTGGCAGCCCAGACTGTCCGCCGCGGCGTTGATAGCATCCTTGTCTCCCAGCTTGCCCAGCAGGCCGAACAGCACGCCGCTGGCGCTGGTGATGAGCTTGCCCCGCAGGGTGGCCAGCACGCTGCCCTGGAGCACATTGCTCGGCTCAGCGGCGTTGAGGATCTCTTCAGCAGTCAGCATACTGCCGTCCCGTGCCAGCGTCCGGCCCAGCATATAGTCTGCGGAGACATGATAGTAGTCGCAGACCTTGGACACAAAGGCAAGGCCCGGCTCCCGGATGCCGTTTTCATAATGGCTCAAAAGAGCCTGAGACACTCCCAAATCCGCAGCGGCCACCCGCTGAGAAACCCCCCGCTCTTTCCGCAGCAGGGACAGCGTTCTGGAAAATTCTGTTGCCATGGATACCCTCCGTGAAACAGCCGGGGCGCTGCCCCGGCTGAATTGATTCAATACACAGCGTATAGTTTAACAGAAACGATACTGTAAGTAAAGAGATTTTCCCGGAAAAACAGAAAAAACCGGCGCATTTTCTGCGCCGGTTTTCCGATCATTCAGATATTCTGTGTTCAGAACAGCCCCACCTGATCGGGAAGCACATCGCCGCCGATGCTGCGGAGCTGGCGGTTGTTGACCTCCAGCAGCCGGTCGGTGATGGTCATTTTCCGGAGGATGTCCCGGACGGTGCGGTCCAGCTCCATGCCCTCCCGGTAGTCTGCCGGGAAAATGAAATCCACCCGTCCGTCCGCCAGCAGCTTTTCCACACCCTGCCGGTTGCTGGCCTGATAGACGGCGATGGCCTGTCCGCCGTAGGCCCGCATCATTTTCATACAAGGCACGTCGGAAAGACCGTCTCCCATATAGATCATGTTGGTAAAGGGGACCCGCTTGGAATCGTCCGGCATGGAGTCGTTCAGTTCCTTATCCCGGGACACATCCAGAATCCCCTTATTGATCCTGTAGACAAACTGGGTCTTATTGGTAAAGTTGACGTCCAGCTTGGGCCAGCAGGCGTCGCCATTTTCGTTGTAGTAGAACTCGCAGGCATAGATCTCCCGGAATTCCTGAGCGATTCCGCTGCCCTCGATGATCTCCCGGAGACCGGAGGAAATGACATAGTGCTCCACCTGAACGCCCAGACTCTCCCCAAAGGCGTTGATCCGGGCAAACCACTCCCGGACGCCGGGGAACAGTTGGATGGACTCACCGCAGTGGTTCAGGAAGGCCCGGTCCAGCTTGATATTCTGCGCGGCGCACTCCTGGATCATGGTGTACATATAGGCCAGCAGGCCGTCCATCCGGTTTTCCCAGCCAAAGGCGTTGGCCCTGCCCCAGAATTCTGCCGGGGTATACCCAAGGGAGGGGATGAAGGCGTAGTCCTCCATGTCCGTGGTGCACAGAGTCTTGTCGAAGTCATACAGGAAGGCGATGATCGGCGCTTGCGTTTCCATATAGCTACCTCCTGAAAGAGCAAAAAGCGGCCTTGCAGGCCGCTTTTTGTCAAGTATTGTAATTACGGCCGAATTTCAGTTCGTCCAGATTGATCTGGCGTGTGCTGGAAAGGTCGGGAAAATCCCCAAAGGGGTCGCTGGTGTCAGCGGCGGGATCCGTCGCTTCGGCAACAGGCTCAGACACTTCCGTCTGGGTCTCCGCCGTGTCGCCGTCCTCCTCCGGCGCTGCTTCGCTGAACGCGGCCATGACGCTGTCCTCGATCTCCTGAACGGAGTCCTCCGGTTTGGCTTCCTCCTGAGGCAGCTCCACCGGGGCCTGAGGCAGCTCATTCAAAAGCTGGATCTCCTTATCGCACACAGCCCGGACGGCAGCAGAGAACTTCTCCAGCTCCTCCTTGCCTTTCCGCAGACGTTCCTCCGCGGCGGCAGCCTCGTTTTTCAGGCAGTTGATCCTCAGCTTGGCGTCGATCTCCGCCTGCGTCATCATCTGATCCCGCTTCTGTTCGGCTTCCTTCACAATGGAATCCGCCATCCGCTGAGCGGTGAGCAGGGTGGCCCGCATGGAATCCTCGGTGGCGCGGTATTCCTCCACCTTCTCCACCAGGACCTTCAATTTGGCTTTCAGCGCCGCGTTTTCTTTGTAGAGAGCGGTATAATCGTCAGTCAGCTCATCCAGAAATTCGTCCACCATGGCCATGTTGTAGCCGCCAAAGGACGCCTTGGCAAAGGAATGGGTCGAAACCTCCTGAGGTGTCAGCATATCCAATATCCTCCCCGCTTAGAAATATAAGCCGTTGTTTTCCAGCTCGTCGATGAGATCGCCCTCCAGCTCCACGTGGTAAGGCGTGATGATGTAGGTGTTTGCGGCAACCTTTTTGATCTTGCCCTCGCCGGCATAAGCCACGCCGGAAAGGAAGTCGATGAGCCGCCGGGCCACATCCTTGTTGGTGGATTCCAGATTCAGCACCACCGTCCGCTTGTCCTTCAATTGATCGGCGATCTCCGAGGCGTTCTCAAAGCGGTCCGGCTTCACCAGCACCACCTTCAGCTGCGTGGTGGCATGGATGTTTACCACCTTATTCCGGCGATCCTCCGCTTTGTTGCGGCGGTCATCGAAGGAGCGCTCACGGGGTTCCTCGAAATCCTCATATTCCTCATCCTCGTCGTCATAGGGATGGGTCAGCTTCTTCAGCTCGTCCAAAATACCCATAAGCCAAAACCTCCTGCAATCAAGTGGGATAATACCGGGCACCGAAAATCGCGGTGCCCACACGGACCATGGTGGCGCCATTTCGGATAGCATCCTCAAAATCGCCGCTCATGCCCATAGAAAGGCACTTTAATTCATTATGGAACAATTTCTCGTTGATGTCAACATAAAGTGCCCGGACTTCCTGAAAATAGCGAATATTGGTGTCCCGGTCGCTGTCTGCGGGGGGAATCGTCATCAATCCCCGGACCCGGACATGGGACATGGCCTGAGCTGCTCTGGCGGCGTCCTCCAACTGAGCAGGGGCAAAGCCGCTCTTGGCCTCCTCGCCGCCGATGTTCACCTCCAGAAGAATGTCCTGAACGATGTCCTGTTTTTCCGCCTCTTTTTCAACGGCTTCCAGCAGGGGGAGAGACCCCACGGATTGGATCAGGGCCACCTTGCCCACCACCTGCTTGACCTTGTTCCGCTGAAGATGACCGATGAAGTGGAGCGGCGCGCCGTCATAGGCGTTCTGGCTCAGCTTCTCCGTCATCTCCTGGACCCGGTTTTCGCCCAGCACGTCGATCCCAGCGGCGATGGCCTCCCGGCAGGCGGCGGCGTCATTCATCTTGCTGGCGCCTACCAGCGTGATCTCCTTGGGGTCCCGGCCGCATTCTCCGCAGGCGGCGGCGATCCGCTGACGGACCTCCTGAATATTTGTCTGAATGGACATAGAACATCCCTCTCTTTCTTTATGAAACAACTTTTCCGTCATACAGATCCCGTGCGGCAACGATGATCTCGTCACCGGGCCGCAGCCGCAGCTTCTCCGTGGAGCCGGCAGACCGGACCACAGCGTAATCGTCACCGGTGAGCAGCACCTCTACCGGCTTGAACCGGGCCTTTGCGCCGGAGACGCAGTAAACACCGGTGACATTGACCTCCTTGCTGGCAGTCTCCTCGGTTTCCGGGTCCTTTTCCGTAACGGTCTGGGTGGCCACACGCAGCGCAGCCAGAGGGACCCGCAGTCCATCGGTGGTATCCAGAATGATCTCGGCGCTCTGGCGGCGCAGGAGCGTCAGTTCCTGCAAATATGTATTCCCCTGGAAAGTCACCACACAGCGGCCGTTTTCCTCCGCGCCCACGGACAACAGCGTGACCGACAGGTCCCGGTCTACATTCTTGGTAAACCGGAGGGACAGGCTCTCTCCGGTTCCCAGACGGTTCTGGCGGGTCTGAAGGGTCTGGGCCTCCTGTGCGGAGACCACGCCCACATAATACCAGTTGTCCCCCAGGATCAGCTTTCCGGTGTTGGCGGGGATCTCGGCAGGGGACAGCTTATTCAGAGCACTGGGAGTCAGCGCGGACAAACTGTCCGGCGTCAGAACGGATTCGTAGCCGTCCACCACGGCGGAAAACAAACCGGACCGGGGAGACCGGATGGTCTTTACGGAGTTAGCGGCCTGAGACCGCAGGGTTTTCAACTGATTTTTCAGTTCCTGCAGCTGTCCGCTGAGATCCTCGGTGCCGGAATAGGTATAATCCCGCTTGAGGACCAAAGACCGCAGCTCCTGCCCCCGGCTCTCCGCTGCGTCCAGCCGTCCCGCCGCCACAACGGTCCGGTAATCCAGCAGGGACCGGGCGATCTGGCTGTCCAGCTTCAGCGTGACCTCCGCGCCCAGCATGGATTCCTGAGCGTATTCCAGCTGCTCGATGCGGTTATTCAGGGTTTCGATCTCGTTCTGCCGGTCCAAGGACGCCTGATCGGCGTAGACGGTGGCCACGGCCCCGCCGGTGCCGACCCGCTCGCCCTCGTTTTTCCGCAGCCGCATAAGGCCGCCGGCATCGCCGGTGAGCACCTGCTCCTGCCGGACCACATAGCCGCTGATGTCCACCGTATCCTCCACCTGATAGGTGTAGGCCAGGGTGGTGGAAAAGGGGTCGCTTACATAGCCGTAGATCTGATAGCCGAAATAGGCCAGCACCAGAAGGGTGATAACCGGCGTGAGCAGCTTGCTTACAAAGGATGATCGATTCATGTACGCCTCGTATCGTTACAGGGCGGCTTCCTCCTCACTTTCCCGCAGGGCCACCGGACGAAGGGGGACCACTGTGGAAATGGCGTGTTTGTAAATCACCTGCTGCCTGCCGTCGCTTTCCAGCACCACCACAAAGGGATCGTAGCCGGTAACGGTGCCCCGCATCTGGAATCCGTTCATCAAAAACACGGTGACGGGCAGCCGCTCCTGCCGAAGACGCAGGAGGAAGAGATCCTGTAAATTGATTTTTTTCTGCATAGTATTCCGCTCCTTCTTTATTTGGGAGCGGCTGTGCCAGCGGTACGCTGTCTCTGTTGGTCGATGACCGCCGCCCCTGGTCTTATCCTAAGCCAGAAGCGGTCAAAATTTCTGTCGAAATCTGGAGGGCACGGGCAAAATCACGGTCTTTTTCCCAATAGATCCAGTGAATAGCCGGATTCCGCCGCAGCCAGGTGAGCTGGCGCTTGGCATACTGCCGGGAGCGGAGCTTGACCAGCTCCAGTGCCTCCTGCTCCGTAAGGGTCCCGTCCAGCACGCCCAAAAACTCCTTATAGCCGATGGCCTGCATGGCGGTGGCATTCCGGGGCAGCCCCATGGCCAGCAGAGCTTGGACTTCCTCTAAAAGCCCCTCCTCCGCCATCTTGTCCACACGGCGGTCGATGAGCGCCTTCATGTCGGCCCGGTCTGCGAATTGCAGGCCAATCCATACTGCGTCATACCGGGGAGGCAGTTGGCGGGTGGCAGCATTGTGGGCGGAGATGGTCTCGCCCGTTTCCAGATAGACCTCCAGCGCTCGGAGAATGCGCTTGGTGTCGGCGGGATGGAGCCGTGCGGCGCTTTCCGGGTCCACCTGCCGCAGCTCTGCCAGCAGCGGCTCAATGCCGTCCCGGTCAAACCGGGTCTCCAATTCCCGGCGCACCTCTCCGCCGGCGTGTCCGCCGGCGAAGCCGTGTCCCCGGATCAGGGCGTCCATCCACAATCCGGTGCCGCCCACCAGAATGGGCAGCTTCCCCCGGGAAAGGATGTCATCCACGATGGGCGTGGCCTTCGCCACGTATTCTGCGGCGCTCCACTGTTCGCTGGGCTCCGCCACGGCGATCATGTGGTGGGGGACTCCCTGCATTTCCGCCTCCGTAGGGGCGGCGGTGCCGACGGTCATGCCCCGGTAGATCTGCATGGAGTCGGCGGAGACTACCTCTCCGTGAAAGCGCTGGGCCAGCAGAACGCCCAGTGTGGTTTTGCCGCAGGCGGTGGGGCCTGCGACGCAGACGATCTTCGGTGTCACACGCCGTCTCCTTTCTGATGTGTCAAGCGCAGGGGCAAATGTTCTCAGCGGTGATAGAGCCGCTTGGTCTCATACTTCGGTTCACAGCTCACCCGGACACCCAGACGCTTGAAGATTTTCAGATCCTCCTCGCTGATGATGACGGAGAAGTGGGCCTCGCTGTCCCGCAGGCCGGGCAGCTGCCGCTTGGCAAGGTCCGCCAGCGGGTTGGTCAGGGCGGAGATCGCCAGGGTCAGCAGTACCTCGTCGGTGTGGAGTCGGGGGTTACGGTGATCCAGATAGGTGGTTTTCAGATGGCAGACAGGCTCTAAGACCTGCTTGGAGATCAGCTCAAACTGATCGTCGATATTTCCCAGCGCCTTCAGGGCATTCAGCAGCAGCGCCGCCGCGGCACCCAGGGTGCCGGAGGTCTTGCCGGTGATGACCCGGCCGTCCGGCAGCACCATAGCGCCGGCAGGCGCGCCAGTGGCTTCCGCCTTGTCCAGTGCCGCTGCCACGGCGGGGCAGATCTCCGGCGTCACGCCGGCCTGCTGCATCACCAGCTCCAGCTTGCGGACAGTCTCCTCCGCCCCCTTACCCTGGACCAGTTCGGTTTTCGCGGTGTAATACCGCCGCAGGATCTCCATGCGGGAGGCGGCGCGGCATACCTCATCGTCTACAATGCAGTTCCCCGCCATGTTCACGCCCATATCTGTGGGGGATTTATAGGGGGATTTGCCCTGAATCTTCTCGAAAATGGCGTTGAGCACCGGGAAAATCTCTACATCCCGGTTATAATTGACGGTAGTGATGCCGTAGGCCTCCAGATGGAAGGGGTCGATCATGTTCACATCGTTCAGGTCGGCGGTGGCAGCCTCATAGGCCAGGTTCACCGGGTGCTTCAGGGGAATGTTCCAGATGGGGAAGGTCTCGAACTTGGCGTAACCGGCCT
>OGGI01001530.1_pt1 | contig 16249 bp, 8 predicted proteins | sample 1571051 | NCBI WGS metagenome assembly OGGI01 (sample SAMEA2582075, study PRJEB24529) | metagenome | biome: Human gut stool | place: China | collected 2011 | reverse complement strand
TGAATTTCACTGGCACCGTAATGTCTATGCGCCACTGAAATATTCGGTAGCAGAAATTTTCGACAGTATCGACCTGACGCAACGTCTGATGGACGAACAGCAGCAGCAGGTGAAGGACGATATCGCCCAGTTGCTGAACAAAGACTGGCGGGCGGCGATTTCCAGCTGTGAATTGTTGCTTTCGGAAACTTCCGGAACGCTGCGTGAATTGCAGGATACGCTGGAAGCGGCAGGCGACAAATTGCAGGCTAATCTGTTGCGCATTCAGGATGCGACGATGACCCATGACGATCTGCATTTCGTCGATCGTCTGGTGTTCGATCTGCAGAGCAAACTCGATCGTATTATCAGTTGGGGCCAGCAATCCATCGACTTGTGGATTGGCTACGACCGCCACGTACACAAATTTATTCGTACCGCGATCGATATGGATAAAAACCGCGTCTTTGCTCAGCGGTTACGTCAGTCGGTACAAACCTATTTTGATGAGCCGTGGGCGCTAACTTATGCCAATGCCGATCGTCTGCTGGATATGCGTGACGAAGAGATGGCACTGCGCGATGAAGAAGTGACTGGGGAACTTCCTGAGGATCTGGAATACGAAGAGTTTAACGAGATCCGCGAACAGCTGGCGGCGATCATCGAAGAACAACTTGCCGTGTACAAAACCAGACAAGTGCCGCTGGATCTTGGTCTGGTGGTACGCGAATATCTGTCACAGTATCCGCGTGCACGTCACTTTGACGTTGCGCGTATTGTTATTGATCAGGCGGTACGTCTTGGCGTAGCGCAAGCAGATTTCACCGGACTGCCAGCGAAATGGCAGCCGATTAATGATTACGGAGCCAAGGTACAGGCGCATGTCATCGACAAATATTGAACAAGTGATGCCGGTTAAGCTGGCGCAGGCGCTGGCGAATCCGTTATTTCCGGCGCTGGACAGCGCCTTACGTTCAGGACGCCATATTGGCCTCGACGAACTGGATAATCATGCATTCCTGATGGATTTTCAGGAATATCTGGAAGAGTTTTACGCGCGTTATAACGTTGAGCTTATTCGCGCACCGGAAGGGTTCTTCTATTTACGCCCACGTTCCACCACTCTTATCCCGCGTTCCGTCTTGTCGGAACTGGATATGATGGTCGGGAAAATCCTCTGTTATCTCTATCTCAGCCCGGAACGGCTGGCGAATGAGGGGATTTTCACCCAGCAGGAACTGTACGACGAACTGCTCACCCTGGCCGATGAAGCAAAACTGCTGAAACTGGTGAACAACCGTTCAACCGGTTCAGACGTTGACCGTCAGAAGTTGCAGGAGAAAGTACGTTCTTCGCTCAACCGTCTGCGTCGTTTAGGCATGGTGTGGTTTATGGGCCACGACAGCAGCAAGTTTCGCATTACCGAATCGGTGTTCCGCTTCGGAGCCGATGTGCGTGCTGGCGACGATCCCCGTGAAGCACAGCGTCGCCTGATTCGTGATGGCGAAGCAATGCCGATTGAAAATCATCTGCAACTCAACGATGAAACCGAAGAGAATCAGCCAGATAGCGGAGAGGAAGAATAATGATTGAACGCGGTAAATTTCGCTCACTGACGCTGATTAACTGGAACGGCTTTTTTGCCCGAACTTTTGACCTTGACGAGCTGGTCACGACGCTTTCCGGCGGTAACGGGGCGGGTAAATCCACCACGATGGCGGCGTTCGTTACGGCGCTGATCCCCGACCTGACCCTGCTGCATTTCCGTAACACTACGGAAGCCGGGGCCACCAGCGGTTCGCGCGATAAAGGTCTGCACGGTAAGCTGAAAGCGGGTGTCTGTTATTCGATGCTCGACACCATTAACTCGCGCCACCAGCGCGTGGTGGTCGGTGTGCGTCTGCAACAGGTTGCCGGACGCGATCGTAAAGTGGATATCAAACCATTTGCCATTCAGGGACTGCCGATGTCGGTGCAGCCGACACAGCTGGTGACCGAAACCCTGAACGAACGCCAGGCGCGCGTGCTGCCGCTTAACGAGCTGAAAGACAAGCTCGAGGCGATGGAAGGCGTGCAGTTTAAACAGTTCAACTCCATTACCGATTACCACTCGCTGATGTTCGATCTGGGCATCATCGCGCGTCGTCTGCGCTCCGCATCTGACCGTAGCAAATTCTATCGTCTGATCGAAGCTTCGCTGTATGGCGGGATCTCCAGTGCCATTACCCGTTCTCTGCGCGACTACCTGTTGCCGGAAAACAGCGGCGTGCGTAAAGCGTTCCAGGACATGGAAGCGGCGCTGCGTGAAAACCGCATGACGCTGGAAGCGATTCGTGTCACCCAGTCGGACCGTGACCTGTTTAAGCATCTGATCAGCGAAGCTACCAACTACGTGGCGGCGGACTACATGCGTCACGCCAACGAGCGCCGTGTCCATCTCGACAAAGCCCTGGAGTTTCGTCGCGAGTTACATACTTCGTGTCAGCAACTGGCGGCTGAGCAGTACAAACACGTCGATATGGCGCGTGAGCTGGCAGAGCACAACGGTGCCGAAGGCGATCTGGAAGCGGATTATCAGGCGGCCAGCGATCACCTGAACCTGGTGCAAACCGCACTGCGTCAGCAGGAGAAGATCGAACGCTACGAAGCGGATCTCGATGAGCTGCAGATCCGTCTGGAAGAGCAAAACGAAGTGGTGGCAGAAGCCATCGAACGCCAGGAAGAGAACGAGGCTCGCGCGGAAGCTGCCGAACTGGAAGTGGACGAGCTGAAAAGCCAGCTTGCTGACTACCAGCAGGCGCTGGACGTCCAGCAAACGCGCGCGATCCAGTATAACCAGGCGATTGCTGCACTTAATCGTGCCAAAGAACTGTGCCATCTGCCGGACTTAACCGCCGACAGCGCCGCCGAATGGCTGGAAACCTTCCAGGCGAAAGAGCTGGAAGCGACTGAAAAAATGCTCTCTCTTGAGCAGAAAATGAGCATGGCGCAAACCGCGCACAGCCAGTTTGAGCAGGCTTATCAGCTGGTGGTGGCAATCAACGGCCCGCTGGCGCGTAACGAGGCGTGGGATGTCGCTCGCGAACTATTGCGCGAAGGGGTCGATCAGCGTCACCTGGCAGAGCAGGTTCAGCCGCTGCGGATGCGATTAAGCGAACTGGAACAGCGTCTACGCGAGCAGCAAGAAGCTGAGCGTCTGCTGGCAGATTTCTGCAAACGTCAGGGCAAGAATTTTGATATTGATGAACTGGAAGCTCTGCATCAGGAGCTGGAAGCGCGCATTGCCTCTCTTTCCGATAGCGTGTCTAACGCCCGTGAAGAGCGCATGGCACTGCGCCAGGAGCAGGAACAGCTGCAGTCTCGCATTCAGAGTTTGATGCAGCGTGCGCCGGTTTGGCTGGCAGCGCAAAACAGTCTCAACCAGTTGAGCGAACAGTGCGGCGAAGAGTTTACCTCCAGCCAGGACGTCACCGAATATCTGCAACAGTTGCTGGAGCGTGAGCGAGAGGCGATTGTTGAACGCGATGAAGTGGGCGCGCGCAAAAACGCCGTCGATGAAGAGATCGAACGTTTAAGCCAGCCTGGCGGCTCTGAAGATCAGCGTCTGAACGCGCTGGCGGAGCGTTTTGGTGGTGTGCTGCTGTCAGAAATTTATGACGACGTTAGCCTGGAAGATGCGCCGTACTTCTCAGCGCTGTATGGCCCGTCACGCCACGCCATCGTGGTGCCAGATCTGTCACAGGTAACTGAACACCTGGAAGGCTTGACCGATTGCCCGGAAGATCTCTATCTGATCGAAGGAGATCCGCAGTCATTCGATGACAGCGTGTTCAGCGTTGATGAGCTGGAAAAAGCGGTAGTGGTGAAAATCGCCGATCGTCAGTGGCGTTATTCACGTTTCCCGGAAGTGCCGCTGTTTGGTCGTGCTGCGCGTGAAAGCCGTATTGAAAGCCTCCATGCCGAGCGTGAAGTGCTTTCCGAACGCTTCGCCACGCTCTCCTTTGATGTACAGAAAACTCAGCGTCTGCATCAGGCGTTCAGCCGCTTTATCGGCAGTCATCTGGCGGTTGCGTTTGAGTCTGACCCGGAAGCAGAAATCCGTCAACTGAACAGCCGTCGCGTCGAACTGGAGCGGGCGTTAAGTAATCATGAAAATGATAACCAGCAGCAGCGTATTCAGTTTGAGCAGGCGAAAGAGGGCGTTACGGCGCTGAACCGCATTCTGCCGCGTCTCAACCTGTTGGCTGATGACAGCCTGGCGGATCGCGTCGATGAAATCCGCGAACGTCTGGATGAAGCCCAGGAAGCCGCGCGTTTTGTTCAGCAGTTTGGCAATCAACTGGCGAAACTGGAACCGATTGTTTCGGTATTGCAGAGCGACCCGGAACAGTTCGAACAGTTAAAAGAAGATTACGCGTACTCTCAGCAGATGCAGCGCGATGCCCGTCAGCAGGCGTTTGCCCTGACGGAAGTGGTGCAGCGTCGTGCGCACTTTAGCTATTCTGACTCGGCAGAAATGCTTAGCGGTAACAGCGATCTCAACGAAAAACTGCGTGAACGTCTGGAACAGGCGGAAGCGGAGCGTACCCGCGCTCGCGAAGCGTTGCGCGGTCACGCAGCGCAGTTGAGTCAGTACAACCAGGTGCTGGCTTCGCTGAAAAGTTCTTACGACACCAAAAAAGAGCTACTCAACGATCTGCAACGTGAATTGCAGGATATCGGCGTGCGTGCTGATAGCGGGGCAGAAGAGCGGGCGCGTATTCGCCGTGACGAGCTGCATGCGCAACTGAGCAATAACCGTTCACGCCGCAATCAACTGGAAAAAGCGCTTACCTTCTGCGAAGCGGAGATGGACAACCTGACCCGCAAACTGCGCAAGCTGGAGCGGGATTACTTTGAGATGCGCGAGCAGGTAGTGACCGCCAAAGCGGGCTGGTGTGCGGTGATGCGCATGGTGAAAGATAACGGCGTTGAGCGCCGCTTACACCGTCGTGAGCTGGCTTATCTCTCCGCTGATGATTTGCGTTCCATGTCGGATAAGGCGTTAGGTGCGCTGCGTCTGGCGGTGGCGGATAACGAACATCTGCGCGACGTGCTGCGCATGTCGGAAGATCCGAAACGTCCGGAGCGTAAAATTCAGTTCTTCGTGGCGGTTTATCAGCATCTGCGTGAACGTATTCGTCAGGATATTATTCGTACCGATGATCCGGTGGAAGCTATCGAACAGATGGAGATTGAACTTAGCCGTCTGACCGAAGAATTAACCTCCCGTGAACAGAAACTGGCGATCAGTTCCCGCAGCGTGGCGAACATCATTCGCAAAACCATTCAGCGCGAGCAGAACCGTATCCGTATGCTCAACCAGGGGTTGCAGAACGTATCGTTTGGTCAGGTGAACAGCGTGCGTCTCAACGTGAACGTGCGTGAAACGCACGCCATGCTACTGGATGTGCTCTCTGAACAGCACGAGCAGCATCAGGATCTGTTTAACAGCAACCGTCTGACCTTCTCGGAAGCGCTGGCGAAACTGTATCAACGTCTTAACCCGCAGATTGATATGGGGCAGCGCACGCCGCAGACCATCGGTGAAGAACTGCTGGATTACCGCAACTATCTGGAAATGGAAGTTGAGGTTAACCGTGGTTCCGATGGCTGGCTGCGCGCAGAGTCTGGTGCATTGTCGACCGGTGAGGCGATTGGTACCGGTATGTCGATTCTGGTGATGGTGGTACAAAGCTGGGAAGATGAATCTCGCCGCCTGCGCGGTAAAGATATCTCTCCTTGCCGCCTGCTGTTCCTCGATGAAGCAGCGCGACTGGATGCTCGTTCTATCGCCACGCTGTTTGAATTGTGTGAGCGTTTGCAAATGCAACTCATCATCGCAGCGCCGGAAAATATCAGCCCGGAGAAAGGCACCACCTATAAACTGGTGCGTAAAGTCTTCCAGAATACCGAACACGTTCATGTCGTCGGCCTGCGAGGATTTGCGCCGCAACTCCCTGAAACGCTTCCAGGAACTGACGAAGCGCCTTCTCAGGCGAGTTAAAATTAAGGCGGCAGCAATGCCGCCTTTTCTTTTTCCGAAAACTCCGTTTCTGCACTAAAAAAGTGGCACATTACGGCGCGCTTTTCTTTAAACTTCTTTACATTAGGTTATGTAAAAACGTATCGGCGTTTATATACTGAAGATAAGCCTGATGAGTAACAGGCTTGCTCGTCATACTTTCGTGAGTATTGGCGTTGTACAGGCAAGTCGTAAAATAACAGCCTGGCTATTCAGAGTATGATAAAAACAGGGGGCAAGGGATGTTGCTTAATATGATGTGTGGTCGTCGGCTGTCGGCAATCAGTTTGTGCCTGGCCGTAACATTCGCTCCACTGTTCAATGCGCAGGCCGATGAGCCTGAAGTAATCCCTGGCGACAGCCCGGTGGCTGTCAGTGAACAGGGCGAGGCACTGCCGCAGGCGCAAGCCACGGCAATAATGGCGGGGATCCAGCCATTGCCTGAAGGTGCGGCAGAAAAAGCCCGCACGCAAATCGAATCTCAATTACCCGCAGGTTACAAGCCGGTTTATCTTAACCAGCTTCAACTGTTGTATGCCGCACGCGATATGCAACCCATGTGGGAAAACCGTGATGCTGTTAAAGCCTTCCAGCAACAGCTGGCAGAGGTGGCGATTGCCGGTTTCCAGCCGCAGTTTAATAAATGGGTAGAGTTACTGACCGATCCTGGTGTTAACGGGATGGCACGCGACGTGGTGCTCTCTGATGCGATGATGGGCTATCTCCATTTCATTGCAAATATTCCGGTCAAAGGCACTCGCTGGCTATATAGCAGTAAACCTTATGCACTTGCAACGCCGCCGCTCTCGGTGATTAACCAATGGCAGCTGGCGCTGGATAAAGGTCAATTGCCTACGTTTGTTGCAGGACTGGCACCGCAGCATCCGCAATATGCGGCGATGCATGAATCGTTACTGGCCTTACTCTGTGACACCAAACCGTGGCCCCAACTGACCGGCAAAGCAACGTTGCGCCCAGGGCAGTGGAGTAACGACGTACCGGCGTTGCGCGAAATATTGCAACGCACAGGCATGTTGGACGGGGGGCCGAAAATTACTCTACCTGGCGATGACACGCCAACTGACGCGGTAGTCAGCCCATCCGCTGTTACTGTTGAAACAGCAGAAACTAAGCCGATGGATAAGCAAACGACGTCTCGTAGTAAACCTGCGCCTGCCGTTCGCGCCGCCTACGATAATGAACTGGTGGAAGCCGTTAAACGTTTTCAGGCATGGCAAGGATTGGGGGCAGATGGTGCTATTGGCCCGGCAACACGTGACTGGTTAAACGTAACGCCCGCCCAGCGTGCTGGCGTGTTGGCTCTCAACATCCAGCGATTGCGCTTGCTGCCAACAGAGCTTTCTACCGGGATCATGGTTAACATTCCGGCCTATTCGCTGGTCTACTATCAGAACGGCAATCAGGTGCTGGATTCGCGAGTCATTGTCGGTCGCCCCGATCGCAAAACGCCGATGATGAGCAGTGCCCTTAACAACGTAGTGGTAAACCCGCCGTGGAACGTACCTCCAACTCTGGCACGCAAAGATATTCTGCCAAAAGTGCGCAACGATCCGGGATATCTCGAAAGCCATGGCTATACGGTGATGCGCGGCTGGAACAGCAGAGAAGCGATTGACCCATGGCAGGTTGACTGGTCTACAATCACGGCCTCGAATTTACCGTTCCGCTTCCAGCAGGCTCCAGGCCCACGGAACTCGCTGGGGCGCTATAAATTCAATATGCCGAGTTCAGAGGCCATTTATTTGCATGACACGCCGAACCACAATCTGTTCAAGCGTGATACACGCGCATTGAGCTCAGGCTGTGTACGAGTGAATAAAGCTTCCGATCTGGCGAATATGCTGTTGCAGGATGCAGGCTGGAATGACAAACGTATTTCTGATGCGCTGAAGCAGGGTGATACACGTTACGTCAATATTCGGCAGTCGATTCCGGTGAATCTCTACTACCTGACGGCCTTTGTTGGTGCAGATGGTCGTACCCAGTATCGTACAGATATTTACAATTATGATCTGCCTGCGCGATCCAGCTCGCAAATCGTATCGAAAGCGGAACAATTAATCAGGTAAATGAAGTAGTTCGGGGAAATCAGTTGTCGTAATAATTAGCATGATTGGGGGCGATTCTCTGCAGCCCCCGTCACTGCTGGGGTTGAGTCATCTTGACGTCTGCTTTACGGGCGGTTAAGGTGCCTCTTGTGCGCCAGAAGTGCATATAAACGATAACATTGACCTGTAGACTTGATTATCATGGACAAATTCGACGCTAATCGCCGCAAATTGCTGGCGCTTGGTGGCGTTGCACTCGGTGCCGCCATCCTGCCGACCCCTGCGTTTGCAACACTCTCTACCCCACGCCCGCGCATTTTGACACTCAATAATCTTCATACCGGAGAGTCAATCAAAGCGGAGTTTTTCGATGGCAGAGGCTATATTCAGGAAGAATTGGCAAAACTTAACCATTTTTTCCGCGATTACCGCGCGAACAAAATAAAGTCCATCGACCCAGGATTATTCGACCAGTTGTATCGCCTGCAAGGGTTGTTAGGCACGCGCAAACCGGTGCAACTCATTTCCGGTTATCGTTCTATTGATACCAACAATGAACTACGCGCCCGCAGCCGTGGAGTAGCGAAGAAAAGCTATCACACTAAAGGCCAGGCGATGGATTTCCATATTGAAGGTATCGCGTTAAGCAATATTCGCAAAGCCGCGTTATCTATGCGCGCAGGTGGTGTAGGATATTATCCACGTAGTAACTTTGTGCATATTGATACCGGGCCAGCACGGCACTGGTAGTAATTGCTTAACGAAACAGGGGCAGTATGAACTATCGTATTATTCCGGTCACCGCATTCTCCCAGAACTGTTCATTAATCTGGTGTGAACAAACCCGTCTGGCCGCACTGGTCGATCCTGGCGGCGATGCGGAAAAAATCAAACAGGAAGTTGATGACAGCGGCCTGACACTGATGCAGATCCTGCTGACGCATGGTCATCTGGACCACGTTGGCGCAGCGGCGGAACTGGCGCAACATTACGGCGTGCCGGTTTTTGGCCCGGAAAAAGAAGATGAGTTCTGGCTGCAAGGCTTGCCTGCGCAAAGTCGTATGTTTGGTCTGGAAGAGTGCCAGCCGCTGACGCCAGATCGTTGGCTGAACGAAGGCGATACCATCAGCATAGGGAATGTGACTTTACAGGTGTTACATTGCCCTGGGCATACGCCGGGTCATGTCGTGTTTTTTGATGATCGGGCAAAGCTGCTGATTTCTGGCGATGTTATTTTCAAAGGCGGAGTAGGGCGCAGTGACTTCCCGCGTGGCGATCATAATCAACTGATTTCTTCAATCAAAGATAAATTGCTGCCACTGGGGGATGACGTGACATTTATTCCGGGTCACGGACCATTATCCACACTTGGTTATGAACGCCTGCATAATCCCTTCCTGCAAGACGAAATGCCCGTCTGGTAAGGCACATAAAAAAGCCCGCTTTTAATGCGGGCCTGGATTTCTGGCAAAGTGCGCTTTGTTTATGCCGGATGCGGCACGAGCGCCTTATCCGGCCTACAAAATCGTGCAAATTCAAAATATTGCAGGGGACGCGTAGGCCTGATAAGCGTAGCGCATCAGGCAATGTTGCGTTTGTCATCAGTCTCAGCCCGCTTTTCAGCGGGCTTCATTGTTTTTAATGCTTACAGCACTGCCACAATCGCTTCGCACAGCGGAGCCATGTTATCTGGTGTCATCCCGGCCACATTTACGCGACCAGAAGCAACCGCATATACGCCAAACTCTTCGCGCAGACGCAGCACTTGTTCTTTTGTCAGGCCACTGAAGGAGAACATGCCGTTCTGTTTGATGATAAAGCTGAAGTCGCGGTTTGCGCCTTTTTCCTGCAGCGTATTGACGAACAACTGACGCATACGCTGAATACGCTGGCGCATATCAGTCAGCTCTTGTTCCCAAATCGCACGTAACGCATCGTTGCTCAGGATGGTGGCAACAACAGAAGCGCCGTGTGCTGGTGGGTTAGAGTAGTTAGCGCGAATCGCCGCTTTCATTTGGCTGAATGCGCGATCAACGGTTTCACTGTCGGCAGCAACCAGAGTACAAGCGCCAACACGCTCGTTGTACAGGCCAAAGTTTTTAGAGTAGGAACTGGCAACAATCAGCTCTTTATGCATAGCCGCGAAAGCGCGCAGTCCTTCAGCATCTTCTTCCAGACCACGGGCAAAACCCTGGTAAGCGAAGTCAAACAGCGGTAACCAGCCTTTCTCAACGGAGAGTTGTGCCAGTGTCTGCCATTGTTCCAGCGTAGGGTCGATACCGGTTGGGTTATGGCAGCAGCCATGGAACAGCACTACGTCGCCAGCCTGAGCTTCATTCAGGCTGTTAATCAGTGCATCGAAGTCAAGAGTGTGATTTTCCGCATCATAATAAGCGTATTCACGAACTTCCAGACCTGCAGAGTTAAAGACGCTCTTATGGTTCGGCCAGCTTGGGTTGCTCACCCACACTCGCTTAACGCTGGTATTTTTTGCCAGGAAATCGGCAGCTACGCGTAGTGCGCCAGTGCCCCCCGGAGTCTGTGCCGTGCGAGCACGTTTGTCATTGATCAGGGCGCTACCTTTACCAAACAGCAGTTCCTGAGTGCAGCGACCAAATTCAGGGATGCCGTCAATGCCGAGGTAATTTTTGGTGGTTTCATTTTCGAGCAGATACTGTTCAGCCTTTTTCACGCTGGTCAGTACCGGGGTTTTGCCCGTCTCATCTTTATAGACACCAATCCCGAGGTTAATTTTGCCGGGACGTTCATCGGCACGAAACAGATCGGCCAGGCCCAGAATCGGGTCGGCAGGAGCGGCGGTAATGTTCTCAAACATGACGAGGTTCCATTATGGTTACAGAAGGGAAGTCCGCTATCAGGGTAACGGGAGATTTACAAAATTCCAACTATTACTGATGAAAACTCAGGCTGTTTTTGCAAGACGTGAGATTGCTCTGGAAGGTATAAAAAAAACAGGACCAAAGTCCTGTTTTTTCGGCATTTAACAAAGAGGTGTGCTATTAGAACTGGTAAACGATACCCACAGCAACGGTGTCGTCTGAACCTACGCCCAGTTTGTTGTCAGAATCGATCTGGTTGATGATGTAGTCAACATAGGTGGACATGTTTTTGTTGAAGTAGTAGGTTGCGCCCACTTCAAAGTAGTTCACCAGATCAACATCACCGATACCTTCTACGTCTTTCGCTTTAGATTTGGTGTAAGCGATGGACGGACGCAGACCGAAATCGAACTGGTATTGCGCACCTAACAGAACGTCTTGCGTTTTGTTGGCGAAGCCGCTGGTGTTTGTAAATTTATTAGTGATCGGCGTAGCGTTACGGGTTTCACCGTAGTTCGCTGCCAGGTAGATGTTGTTCGCGTCGTACTTCAGACCAGTAGCCCACTGTTCAGCTTTTTTACCGTTGCCAAGAGGTTGAGCTTCTTGCAGGTTGGTACGGTCAGCTGCACCATAAGCACCAACGATACCAAAGCCTTCGTATTCGTAGCTGATAGAACCGCCAACACCGTCGCCGTTAGAGCGGCGTGCAGTGTCACGCTCGTTTTTACCCAGGTACTGAACAGCGAAGTTCAGGCCATCAACCAGACCAAAGAAGTTGGAGTTACGATAGGTAGCAACGCCGCCAACACGACCAACGAAGAAGTCATCGCTGTATGCAGTATCACCACCAAATTCTGGCAGCATATCGGTGTAACCCAGTGCATCATAAACCACACCGTAGTTACGGCCGTAATCGAAAGAACCAACGTCAGCGTATTTAAGACCCGCGAATGCCAGACGCGTTTTGTTACCAGTTTGAGCGTCAGCGCCTTCAGAGTTGTTACCCTGGAAGTTATATTCCCACTGACCATAACCGGTCAGATCGGAATTGATTTGAGTTTCCCCTTTAAAACCAAGACGGGCATAGGTCATGTCGCCATTGCCACCGTAACTGTTTTCACCGTTACCCTTGGAGAAATAATGCAGACCGACAGCTTTACCGTACAGATCTACTTTGTTGCCATCTTTGTTATAGATTTCTGCAGCGTTTGCAGTACCTGCTACTAACAGAGCAGGGACGATCACTGCCAGAATATTGCGCTTCATCATTATTTATTACCCTCATGGTTTTTTTTATGACACCTGCCACTGCCGTCAATAAGTTCTGTCAATAAAAACTTACAGAACCATTGATGAGAGTTTGGTGTCTTTATGTGTCTGCAGGCATCTTTCCATTCAAACTAACGTTTCGCTACCGTGAAAGTGCTACAAAGATAAAGATTTGGTTTCAAAAAGAAAAAATATGTAACCAAAAGTAAAATTTAAGGAACTTTGTGAACACCGTCATATTTCCATAGAAACGTGATGATATTTACAGCAATTTTAATCTATTTATATGATTTCCTTATATTTAAATTAACTAAACGGAAATTTTGTTTCTGATGGAAACTTTATCGACCTGGCACAAAATCCTCTTTCAGACATCCAGAATGCCAAAAAATAGTATGAAAATTGTGCTATCAGCTAAGAAAAAACTAATCCGCAATAAGAATCCAGGTTATTTTTTGTGCGTAAATGTTGCAATGTAATATTCCGTAACAGGATGATCGTTATGGCGGGGTTGCAAATAGATTGCTTGACTTAACAAACAGATAACTTGACAGAAAGGATAAAAAAGAGCCAGCAGGCGCTGGCTCTTTGAGGAAGAAAATCAGAAGCTGGCGTTGCGCGGAGTACGTGGGAACGGAATCACATCACGCACGTTTTGCACGCCAGTTACGTAAGCAATCAGACGTTCAAAACCAAGACCGAAACCTGAATGCGGAACAGTACCGTAGCGACGCAGATCGCGATACCACCAGTAATCTTCTTTATTCAGGCCCATTTCCACCATACGCTCGTCCCGCACGTCCAGACGTTCTTCACGCTGGGAGCCACCAATGATCTCACCGATGCCCGGAGCCAGAACGTCCATAGCCGCAACGGTTTTACCGTCTTCGTTAAGGCGCATATAGAACGCTTTAATATCTTTCGGATAGTTTTTAACCACTACCGGTGCTTTAAAGTGTTCTTCCGCCAGATAACGCTCATGCTCAGAAGAGAGATCGACGCCCCAGTAAACCGGGTTTTCAAACTTCCTGCCGCAGTTTTCGAGAATGGTCACTGCGTCGGTATAATCCACCTGCGCAAAATCGGCTTCAATGAAGCGTTCCAGACGTGAAACGGCATCTTTATCTACGCGTTCAGCGAAGAATTTCATGTCGTCTGCGCGTTCTTCGAGAACCGCTTTGAAGACATATTTCAGCATGGCTTCAGCCAGACCCGCAATATCGTTCAGGTTAGCAAACGCCACTTCCGGCTCCAGCATCCAGAATTCCGCCAGGTGACGGCTGGTGTTGGAGTTTTCAGCACGGAAAGTCGGGCCGAAGGTATAAATTTTGGACAATGCGCAAGCGTAGGTTTCGCCGTTCAACTGGCCAGATACGGTCAGGAAAGACTCTTTACCAAAGAAGTCTTTGTCGAAATCCACTTTGCCCTGATCGTTACGCGGCAGGTTTTCCAGATCCAGCGTAGAAACGCGGAACATTTCGCCTGCACCTTCGGTATCAGATGCGGTAATCAGTGGCGTTGAAACCCAGAAGAATCCCTGCTCGTTAAAGAAGCGATGCAGCGCCTGCGCCAGCGTATGGCGAACGCGCGCGACGGCACCAATCAGGTTTGTGCGCGGACGCAGGTGAGCGACTTCACGCAGATACTCAATGCTGTGGCGTTTTGCCGCCATCGGGTAAGTGTCTGGATCTTCAACCCAACCAGCAACTTCAACCTTGCTGGCCTGAATTTCAAATTGTTGCCCCTGGCCCGGCGACGCCACGACTTTACCCGTCACAATGACCGAGCAGCCGGTGGTCAGACGCAGGACGTCTTCATTGTAATTGGGCAGAGAATTATTGATGACAGCCTGTACAGGATCAAAGCAGGAACCGTCATAAACGGCGAGGAAGGAGATGCCAGCTTTTGAATCTCGGCGGGTACGTACCCATCCGCGTACGGTGACTTCGCTGTCAACGGCTACGCGGCCCTGGAGTACGTCGGCTACAGGCACAACGCTCATAATATTCTCTCTGTTAATAGTCGGAAAAAATAAACACTTGTCCACCCGTAAATGGGGGGATACCTATGTTACCTGGCATCTGCAATCAGACAAGCAGAATTCGCAAATGCAGCGAAAGATTTCGGAATTAAAGGTAAAAAAAGGGAGCCGATTAGCTCCCTGATGATATTAACTGGCTTTTTTAATATGCGGAAGGTCGAACGCTTTGCGCAGCGCCCGAACAAACGCTTTATCGTGGCAGATAGTTTTGCCAGGGCTGTCAGAAAGTTTCGCCACCGGTTTACCGTTACACTCTACCAACTTAATCACAATATTCAGGGGTTTTACCTGGGGGATATCGCAGGTCAGGCGAGTCCCAATACCAAAACTTAATTGCACGCGGGAAGAGAAGTGGCGGTATAGCTCAACCGCTTTGCGTAAATCCAGATTGTCAGAGAAAACCAGAGTTTTACTCTGTGGATCAATTCCCAGCTTTTCATAATGTGCAATGGCTTTTTCACCCCATTCAACCGGGTCGCCAGAGTCATGACGCAGGCCCTGATAGCGACTGGCGAACTCGACACCGAAATCACGCAGGAAAGCATCCATAGTGATGCAGTCGGTTAATGCAATGCCAAGTTGGTCGGGATACTCTTCCAGCCAGGCAGCAAGTGCAGCTCGCTGGCTGTTGGCTAGATCCGGGCTGATTTGCTGATGTGCCTGGAACCATTCGTGTGCCTGTGTTCCCATCGGCGTGAGGGAAAGCCGACGCGCCAGATCGTAGTTGCTGGTGCCCACGAACCAGGATTCCTGTTGCAGACGCTTAACGATGGTTTCTTGTACTTCGCGAGAAAAACGGCGACGGGTGCCAAAATCCATCAGATGGAAGCGCGACATATCAAGACCGGCGGTTAACGCCGAGAAGTCGACTAATTTGCTTTCCAGCGTGTCGAGGGCTTGCGCAACGTCGGCCTGCGGTGAGCGATAGCGATGTACCATTTCACTGATAACCGCCAGCAAAGGAACTTCCCAGAGGATGACTTCACGCCACGGGCCGCTTAAACGAATATCCAGCTTGCCATTATCGTTGGACACGGTGACTTGTTCCGGGTTAAAGCGGAACTCGCGTAACCAGTTAAGATAGTCGGCCTTAAAGAAAGGCAGGGCAGAAAGCCACTGATATTCATCATCCTGCAGGCGCAGGTGCTGCATCGCCTGAACCTGTTCACGAATAGCATCGGCATAAATACCCAGCAGATCGTCACCTCGGCAACGAAACTCCGCCGCGACATGCACATCGTAATAGTGATGAAACACGGCTTGCTGCATATGCAACTTATAAGCATCTGTATCCAGCAACGAGTGCAGAACAGGAGAAGCGAATTGTGTCATAGGTGCGCAGTAGCGTCCTCGTACAGGAGCGTTTAGTACAATAAACATCTTCAGGAACTGCTGGAGTATACCTTGTTTCGCAATTTATTGAACCCCGATCACACCATATGCCACCTTTCTGGTCGATGGCATTACGCGGTGTATGTTATAAAAATGTAGCAATAAAGGCGTTTGTACCTGAAAAGATGAAGATTCTGCATAGCGCGATTTACGCAACAGGAATAGACTGAACACCAGACTCTATAAAAGATGCTAAAGGTTATTTATGACTCAACAGCCACAAGCCAAATACCGTCACGATTATCGTGCGCCGGATTACCAGATTACTGATATTGACTTGACCTTTGACCTCGACGCGCAAAAGACGGTCGTTACCGCGGTCAGCCAGGCTGTCCGTCATGGTGCATCAGATGCTCCCCTTCGTCTCAACGGCGAAGACCTCAAACTGGTTTCTGTTCATATTAATGATGAGCCGTGGACCGCCTGGAAAGAAGAAGAGGGCGCACTGGTCATCAGTAATTTGCCGGAGCGTTTTACGCTTAAGATCATTAATGAAATAAGCCCGGCGGCGAATACGGCGCTGGAAGGGCTTTATCAGTCAGGCGATGCGCTTTGCACCCAGTGTGAAGCCGAAGGTTTCCGCCATATTACGTAT
>OGGI01001463.1_pt1 | contig 16794 bp, 20 predicted proteins | sample 1571051 | NCBI WGS metagenome assembly OGGI01 (sample SAMEA2582075, study PRJEB24529) | metagenome | biome: Human gut stool | place: China | collected 2011 | reverse complement strand
GTCAAAATCAATATTCCAGAATCGTGATTTTCACGATTCTGGAGGCTTCAAAAGCACAAGTCAAGACCCTGCAAAACCACGATGTAATAAGACTGATAAGAATAATACTGAGATGAATGAGACTTATCCCTTCAATTCGGAAGAAACAGACGGGATGGGCCAGCGCGAACAACTGGAAGAATATTTTTCTCAGTCCTTGGAGGTCGAGCTTCTTCTCCGGCTTTGCCCGGATGACGAGGACATCATCTACCAGATCGTTGATTTGCTGGTGGACACCTGTGCGACCAAGCGAAAGATGCTGCGGATCGCCGGGGATAACCGCCCTGCCGAGGTAGTGCGCAGCCGTTTCATGAAGCTGAACGCCGACCACATCAAATTTGTGTTGAAGTGCCTTGCAGAGAACAGCAGCCCAATCAGGAACATGAAGCAATACCTGCTCGCTTCTCTGTACAACGCACCGACCACCATGCAGCTTTACTATCAGAATCAGACCAACCACGATTTAGCGAAACGGGGGTGATAGAAATTTCTAAGAAAGCAACCACGATTGCCGTTGTCAACCAGAAAGGCGGTACCGGAAAAACAACAACCTGCGAAAATCTGGGTGTTGGCCTTGCTGCCGAAGGCAAGAAAGTTTTACTGGTAGATGCTGACCCACAGGGTTCGCTCACCATCAGTATGGGCTGGCAGAAGCCGGACGAACTGCCCGTTACCCTTTCTTCCCTGATGCAGAAAGCTATGAACGATCAGTGCATTCCACCCGGTGAAGGTGTGTTGCACCATGCAGAGGGTGTAGACCTCATCCCGGCCAACATTGAGCTGGCAGGGCTGGAAGTTGCCCTTGTCAATACCATGAGCCGGGAAAAAATGCTGAAGCAAGTCTTGGACAGTGCAAAGCAGGACTATGACTATATTCTGTTGGACTGCACTCCCTCCCTTGGGATGCTGACCATTAACGCGCTGGCGGCGGCAGACACTGCTCTGATACCCGTACAGGCACAGTACCTTTCCGCGAAAGGTCTGGAACAGCTTTTGCAGACCATCAACAAGGTGCATCGGCAGATCAACCCAAAGCTGAAAATCGAAGGTATCCTGCTGACGATGACAGATAACCGCACCAACTATGGCCGACAAATCGACACGCTGATCCGGCAGGCATACGGAAAGCACATCAAAGTGTTCGGTCAGACGATTCCCCACTCCGTCCGTGCAGCGGAAATCAGCGCGGCGGGTAAGAGCATCTTTGTCCATGACCCGAAAGGCAAAGTGGCAGAAGCCTATAAATCTCTGACGAAGGAGGTGCTGGCCGATGCCGAAAAGCAGCGTAAACGCCAGTCTGAGCAGCTACGATGATATTTTTTCCACCGAAGAATCCCGGCTGGAAGAACAGCGCGAGCAGGTGCAGCAGATTCCGATTGGAGAGCTGTTTCCATTCAAGAACCATCCCTTCAAGGTTCTGGACGATGATTCTATGAGCGATACCGTGGAAAGTGTCAAGCAGTACGGTGTGCTTTCGCCGTTGATTGCCCGTCCCAGACCGAAGGGCGGCTATGAAATTATCTCCGGGCACCGCCGTCAACACGCTGCGGAGCTGGCCGGACTGGAAACCCTGCCGGTCATTGTGCGCCAGATGGACGATGATGCTGCCATAATCCTCATGGTAGATAGCAATTTGCAGCGTGAGCATATTCTGCCCAGCGAGAGAGCGTTTGCGTACAAAATGAAGTTGGATGCCATGAAAAATCAAGGTACAAGGTCAGATTTAACTTCGACACAAGTTGTGTCGAAGTTGCGGAGCAATGAAAAGCTGGGCGCAGAGAATAATCAAAGTCGTGAGACTGTTCGACGTTTCATCCGTCTGACCAACCTTATTCCAGAACTGCTGGACATGGTGGATAACAAAACCGTGTCCTTCAATCCTGCTGTGGAGCTTTCCTATCTTTCTCCTGAACAACAGCAGGAAGTGATCCGGGCAATGGATGATACCCAGAACTTTCCTTCTGTCTCACAAGCAAAGCGTATCAAGAAGCTGGCTCAGGATGGAACTTTTACAACGGAGACGGTCGTTGCCATTATGGGCGAGGAGAAAAAGAGCGAGCTTGATACGGTGACCATCAAAAATGACACCCTGAGAAAATACTTTCCCCGCAGCTATACGCCCAAACAGATGGAAGATACCATCATCAAGCTGCTGGAGCAGTGGCAGAAAAAGCGTCAGCACAGTGAAGAACGCTGACAGGATATGAATTGGAAAGACCCGGTTGGGTCTTTTTCTTTAGAAAAAAGGAGAAAATGCCTATGAAAAATGATTCTAATCCCATTATTCGTTCCGAGAAAGTCACCATTGATATGCACATCTGTGCGGCACTGTCGGAGAGCAGGAGCAGTGGCGAGATCTATTTTGCTGCCATCGCCCCGGATATGGAACTGACAGTCATCACGCTGGACGAGGCTCCCGACATTCTGCCCTGCTTTGACGAGGATGATGCGTACCTGAACATCCCCGACAGCTCGCTGCTGCTCAGCTACAACCCGGCGCAGGTGCTGAAACTGGCGGGCAAGCGCTATCTGACCGGTCCGGTCATTCTGGTGCGCACCAATATGGATGGCGAGTTCATCTCGCTGACGATCGATCAGGTCTACCTCTTTCAGAAGTACCTGATGCGCCACAGCGTTACCCTGATGGCTGACGGCCAGAAACTGCCCTGCATCTGTATCGACTGAGGTGTGCCATGCTGAACTTTTTTATCGGTTTCGCATTTTTTGAAGCCGGCGCTTTTTTCGGCTTCTTCGTGGCAGCTCTGTTGAACGCCGCCCATGCCTGGCAGGAGATCTCTATCAAATTCGAGGAGGACGATAATGGAACAGAACGAGAACACCTTGTCGGTGCTGAAAATTGCACCGGGGCAGTATCCGAAGCAGGTCGAGATCGACCCTGACCTGAAATCTTTGCAGCAGGCAGTCGGCGGCAACATCGGTGCCAGCTATCCGTTCAGTGACCCGGTAGCCATCGTCTACAACGATGAGGGTAAGCTGATGGGTCTGCCGCTGAACCGTGCCTTGCGGGATGAAAGCGGCGAAGCCTATGATGTGGTCGCCGGAACCTTTCTGGTGGTCGGTCTGGGTGAGGAAGATTTTGCATCCCTGACCCCGGAGCTGGCACAGAAGTACGAGGAGCATTTTCATCAGCCGGAAGATTTTATCCGGCTGGGGCATCGGATGATGGTTGTTCGTGTGCCCGATGAAGCAGTCTGCCCGGAAGAAAGCAAAACCACCCCGCCGAAGGATGCCGGATTTGACCGCTAAACACGACTTTCTGCACTGGAGGTGATGGAAATGCAGGAAGAAATCGAGCACAAAACAGTCAATTTTGCCATTTCGACTGTAAAACTGTCTGCCCGCACTCTGCTGAAAGGGGCGCAGTTCTTTCTGCGCCAGTACGACAAGAGTGCATCGCAGGGCAAGCAGTCCATGAATCGGCTCATACGGCAGAACCGGGGTGTGACCAATCTGGAAATCGAAAAGACTGGCATCAAGGATTTTGACCGCTACGCTAAGCGGTATCACATCGACTACGCCATCCAGAAAGACCTGTCCTGCACGCCGCCCCGGTACCTGATTTTCTTCAAGGCGCAGGACACTGATGCGCTCAATGCTGCATTCAAGGAGTATTCGGCATCGGTGCTGAGCAAGACCGAGCGTCCCTCTGTGCTGGCCAAGCTGCACAATCTGGCACAGACCATTGCCAACCTCCCCGATAAAGTACGGCACAAAGAGGAGGAACGTGGCTTATGAACAAGAAAAAGTTCACCAAGCTGCCGGCCCTGTACCTGCCTTATCTGGTGATTGGGCTGGCTGCGACCAATCTTGGCGAGGCATGGCGGCTGGCCGAGGGTAAGGAGCTGGGCGACAAAATCGTGTCCCTGATGGGTACGCTCCCAGCTGCATTTGCGAACCCGCTTCCTAGTCTGCATCCACTGGATATTCTGGTGGGCATCTGCTGCGGTGCTGGACTGAGGCTGGCCGTCTATCTGAAAAGCAAAAACGCCAAAAAGTACCGGCACGGCATGGAGTATGGCTCCGCCCGATGGGGCACACCGGCAGATATTGCACCATTTATGGCTCCGAAATTTGAGGATAACATCATACTGACCAAAACGGAACGCCTAATGATGAGCAACCGTCCACCTGACCCCAAAAATGCACGAAACAAAAACGTGCTGATGGTCGGCGGCTCTGGCAGCGGTAAAACAAGGTACTTTATCAAGCCGAACTTGCTTCAATGTACGTCTAAAAGCCATCCGGTTTCATTCGTGGTGACTGACCCAAAAGGCGGTCTCATTCAAGAATGCGGCCTTGCCTTGCTGAAGAACGGATATAAAATCAAGACGATGAACACCATAAATTTTCACAAGTCCATGCGCTACAATCCGTTCGCGTATATCCACGAGGAAAAGGATATTTTGAAGCTGGTCACGACCCTTATGACCAACACCAAAGGTGAAGGTCAGGGCGGCGATCCGTTCTGGGACAAGGCGGAACGGCTTTTGCTGACCGCGCTGATTGCCTATCTGCACTACGAAGCCCCGGCTGAGGAACAGAATTTTGCTACGCTGCTGGAAATGCTCAACACCATGCAGGTGTCCGAGGAGGACGAGGATTATCAGAATCCGGTTGATTTGCTCTTTGAAGATTTGGCAAAAAAGAAGCCAAACAGTTTTGCAGGGCGGCAGTACAAGCTCTATAAATTGGCTGCCGGCAAGACCGCAAAATCCATCCTGATTTCCTGCGGTGCCCGCCTTTCGCCCTTTGACATCCAAGAAATCCGGGATGCGACCATGTACGATGAGCTGGAACTGGATAAGCTGGGCGACCGAAAAACAGCCTTATTCCTTATCATGTCGGATACGGACAGCACGTTCAATTTCCTTATCAGCATGATCTACTCCCAGCTTTTCAATTTGCTCTGTGACAAAGCCGATGATGTGTACGGCGGAAAGCTGCCTGTCCATGTGCGCTGCCTGATCGACGAGTGTGCCAACATTGGCCAGATTCCGCAGCTGGAAAAACTGGTGGCAACCATCCGCAGCCGCGAGATTTCGGCCTGCCTTGTGCTGCAAACCAGAAGCCAGTTGAAAGCCATCTACAAGGATAATGCGGATACCATCGTGGGCAACATGGACAGCCAGATTTTCCTCGGCGGCAGCGAGCCTACTACCCTGAAAGATCTTGCCGAAGCACTCGGCAAGGAAACCATCGACAGCTACAACAATTCTGATACCCGTGGCAATAGCCCAAGCTATGGCACCAACTATCAAAAACTCGGCCACGAACTTATGAGCCGGGATGAACTGGCGGTGCTGGATGGCGGCAAGTGCATCCTGCAGCTTCGTGGTGTGCGCCCATTTTTGAGCGACAAGTACGACCTGACCCAGCACCCGAACTACAAGTACACCTCCGACTATGACCCCAAGAACGCACTCGATATCGAGAAGTTCTTGAACCGAAAAGAAAAAATCCACCCGGATGATACCTTCATCATAGTGGATGCCGATTCACTCCCGCCCGCCTGATAAGACGAGCGGTTATTTTTTACCCATTGACCCAACAGGTACACCGGAAAATCAGCCTTCGCCGTGGTTTTCGGCTTTTTGCAAACGGATTTCAGGGGTGTGCAGGGTCGCTTTTTCAAAACAAAGGAGATTTTTCTATGGAATTCTTTAATAGTGCAGTGGATGTTCTGAAGACTCTGGTTGTGGCACTGGGTGCCGGTCTGGGCGTGTGGGGTGCTGTGAACCTCATGGAAGGCTACGGCGGCGATAACCCCTCTGCCAAGAGCCAGGGTATGAAGCAGCTCATGGCTGGCGGCGGTGTTGCCCTGATTGGCATCACCCTGATCCCCCTGCTGAGCGGTCTGTTCGGCTAATCTTTTCCGGGCGGCGATTGCCGCCCCGTACATATTTACTTGCAAGTGTTTCCAGCCCCTCCGTGGCAAACGGATTCTTATCACAAGAGGAAACGCATTGCAAATCGAATATTCACCTTTATTCTGAAAGGACGGTGCTATTATGCAGATTCTGACTCACCTTATTTTTCTGCTCAACCTGCTCAAGACCCTTATCAACCATTTTTCTTGATAGGTGGTGGCGCTGAGTGGAAACAGTTCTCAAAGCGATCTCTGATTGGATCAAGTCGCTGCTGACAGCGGCAATCATGTCCAATCTTTCCGGCTTGTTTGATGATGTGAACACCCAAGTGGGCAACATTGCACAGCAGGTCGGTACCAAACCATCCAGTTTTGAACCGCGCGTGTTCGCCATGATTGAAGCCCTCTCCCGGAATGTAGTGCTGCCCATTGCGGGCATCATCCTGACTTTTATCGCCTGCTATGAGCTGATTCAGCTCATCACAGAGCACAACAACATGGCACAATTTGAACCTGCGCTGCTGATGAAATGGATCTTCAAGACTGCCATTTCGGTCTGGATGATCTCCAACACCTTCGACATCATCATGGCGGTGTTCGATGTGACGCAGCAGGTGGTGGCAAATTCCAGCGGCATTATTTCCGGCAACACACGGGTCAACGATATCGGGCTTTCTATGCTGCAATCCAGCATGATGCAGATGGACGTAGGCCCCTTGTTCGGGCTGTTCTTGCAGTCCTTTTTCATCGGCATTACCATGCGTATCCTGTCCATCGTTATTTTTGTCATTGTTTATGGCAGAATGATCGAAATCTATATGGCCGTCAGTCTGGCTCCCATCCCGATGGCAACATGGGGCAACCATGAGCAGAGCCATGTGGGACAGAATTATCTTCGCTCGCTGTTTGCGCTGGGATTTCAGGGCTTCCTGATTTTGATCTGCGTGGCGATCTACGCTGTCCTGCTTCAGAATGTTGCAATATCCGGGGATGCCATCAACTCGATCTGGAGCATCGTGGGGTACACGGTGCTGCTGTGCTTTACGCTGTTCAAGACTGGTTCTGTTGCCCGGAGCATTCTGGGCGCACATTGATTGGAGGTGAAATTTTGGCAGCTTATATTTCCGTGCCGCGCGATTTCAGCAAGGTGAAGTCCAAAGTAGCCTTCAACCTGACCGCCCGGCAGCTTATCTGTTTTGGTGCAGCGGCAGTCGTAGGGGTGCCGCTGTTCTTTGTTTTGCGGGATACCGCAGGCAATTCCGGTGCTACCCTCGGCATGATGGCGATCATGCTGCCTATGTTCTTTCTGGCCATGTACCAGAAAAACGGCCAGCCCGCTGAAAAGATTCTGCGGTACTACTTTCAGGCGCGTTTTGTTCGCCCGAAGGTGCGTCCGTACAAGACCAACAACTACTATGCGATTTTGATGAAGGGAGGCATGACCCATGATTCCGTTTCTGAAAAAGAATAAGGACGGCAAAAAGCCGCCCAAGTCCACGGTGCCCCGCACGGCACAGGAGAGCATCCCGTTCCAGCGGATGTTTGAGGACGGCACCTGCCGTGTCCGTCCCGGCTACTACACCCGCACTATCCAGTATCAGGATATCAATTACCAGCTCGCCCAGCAGGAAGATAAGACGGCTATCTTTGAGGAATGGTGCAGTTTTCTCAACTTTTTCGACAGCTCTATCCACTTTGAGCTGTCCTTTGTGAATACCGCCACCGATTCCGCAGACTTCGAGAAGTCCATCCGCATCCCGTACCAGCAGGATGGCTTTGACGATGTGCGCGCCGAGTACAGCCAGATGTTGCGGCAGCAGCTTTCCAAGGGAAACAACGGCTTGACCAAAACGAAGTTTCTGACCTATGGCATCGAGGGCGACAGCATGGCACAGGTTAAACCTCGGCTGGAGCACATCCAGAATGACCTGATGAACAACTTTCACAGGTTGGGCGTTCTGGCAAAGCCGCTGGACGGTACGGAGCGTCTGCGGCTGATGCACGGGATGCTGAACATGGATGGAGCCAACAAGTTCCACTTCAACTGGAAAGACCTTGTGCCCAGTGGTCTGTCCGTAAAGGATGCCATTGCCCCCACTGCGCTGGCGTTTAAGAACAGCCGCACCTTTCAGATGGGCGGCATCTTCGGGGCGGTCAGTTTCCTGAATATTACGGCTTCTGACCTGAGCGACCAGCTTTTGAAGGATTTCCTTGATATGGATTCCAGCCAGATCGTTACCATGCACATCCAGTCCGTTGACCAGAACAAGGCCATCAAAACCATCAAGCACACCATTACCGAACTCGACCGCAGCAAAATCGAGGAACAGAAGAAAGCCGTCCGCGCCGGATACGACATGGACGTTTTGCCGTCGGATTTGGCGACTTATGGCAGGGATGCAAAAGCCCTGCTGAAAGAATTACAGTCGCAAAACGAGCGTATGTTCCTTGTCACTTTTCTGGTGCTGAACACCGGCAAGACCGAGCAGGAACTGGAAACCAACGTGTTTCAGGCGGTCAGCATTGCGCAGAAGCACAACTGCGAATTATGCCGCCTTGATTTTCAGCAGGAGCAGGGGCTGATGAGCAGTCTGCCGCTGGCAGACTGCCAGATCGAGATCCAACGGGGTCTAACCACCAGCAGCACGGCAATTTTTGTGCCGTTTACCACACAGGAGTTGTTCGATAATGGCAAGGAAAGCCTGTATTATGGCTTGAACGCCCTGTCCAACAACCTGATCATGGTGGACCGTAAAAAGTTGAAAAACCCCAACGGTCTGATTTTGGGCACTCCCGGTTCCGGTAAATCCTTCAGCGCAAAGCGTGAGATCTGCAATGCGTTCCTCGTGACGGACGATGATATTATCATCTGCGACCCGGAGGCAGAGTACGCTCCGCTGGTGGAGCGTCTGCATGGGCAGGTCATCCACATCAGCCCTGCCAGCACCCAGTATATCAACCCGATGGACATCAACAGCAACTACTCGGAAGAGGATAACCCGTTGGCACTGAAAGCCGACTTTGTGCTGTCCCTGTGCGAACTGGTGGTGGGCGGCAAAGAGGGCTTGCAGCCGGTGGAAAAGACGGTCATTGACCGCTGCGTCCATGTGATCTATCGCAAGTATTTCGAGAATCCCACCCCGGAAAATATGCCGCTGTTGGAAGATCTGTACAACGCCCTGCTGACGCAAGACGAACCGGAAGCCCGCCATGTGGCGGCTGCGCTGGAAATCTACGTTAAGGGCAGTCTGAACATTTTTAACCACCACACCAACGTGGATATCAATAACCGCATCGTCTGCTTTGACATCAAGCAGCTGGGCAAGCAGCTCAAAAAGCTGGGTATGCTCATCGTGCAGGATGCCGTGTGGGGGCGTGTGACCGCCAACCGCAGTGCCGGAAAATCCACCCGGTACTATGCAGACGAGTTCCATTTGCTCTTGAAGGAAGAGCAGACTGCTGCTTATTCCGTGGAGATTTGGAAGCGTTTCCGTAAGTGGGGCGGCATTCCGACAGCCCTGACGCAGAACGTCAAAGACCTGTTGGCAAGCCCCGAAGTATCGAACATTTTCGAGAACTCGGACTTTGTGTATATGCTCAATCAGGCGAACGGCGATCGGCAAATCCTCGCAAAGCAGCTCAATATCTCTCCCCATCAGCTTTCCTATGTGACCCACTCCGGCGAAGGTGAAGGGCTGCTGTTTTTCGGTAACGTGATCCTGCCCTTTGTTGACCACTTCCCGAAAGACCTTGAACTCTACCGCATCCTCACGACCCGTCTTTCCGAAGTTGCGGAGGCTCAAAAGCATGAGTGAGAAACAGCCGAAGCTGAAATTTGAGGAGGACAAGGAGCGCACGGCCACACGCTCCCCTCCGAAAAAGTCGAAGGTCGAGCAGTCTAAGCCCAAAAAGCAGAAGCTGAAACTGGACGCAGATAAAGCAGCGGAAAAGGCGCAGCACTTGCGTTTTGGCAAAGCCGAGATCACCCCGGATGAAGCATCCCGTATGACAAAGCAGCAGAAACGTGCTATGTATGCCGCTGCTGCCGCCCGGTCTGCGGTACATCGGGAAGTTGACCAGTACGAGGACGATAATGTGGGCACGCAGGCTTTAAGCGAGGGCGAAAAGGCAGCAGGAAATGTCCGGGATATTTCCAAGAACATCTATGCCCGGAAGCTGAAAAAGAAAGCCAAGATGCAGGGCAAGAAGGGTGCCAAAACCGCAAAATCTTCCCCGCAGAAGCCGACTGCGGCACAAGATGCAGGCGAATCCTGCACCGGCGAGGGCTGCTCCAACTGGCTCTCCCGATGGCGGCAGAAACAGGACATCCGGCAGAGTTACTATGCCGCCGCCCATTCGGGCACAGCGGCGCAGACCGCAGGCGGTAAAGCGGCATCCAATGGCACCAATGCTGCAAAGTCCGGCATGGAGAAGGTCATCAACAAAGGAAGATCGGTGGTCAGCACCGCAGTCAACGGCATTGCCAATTTTGCAAAGAGCAACGCGCACGTTCTTTTGATCGTGGGCGTTTTTCTTTTGCTCCTGCTGCTGGTCATGTCAGCGTTTTCGTCCTGTTCCATTCTGTTCTCCGGCACCACGCAGGTATCCGGGCAGACCATTTACACCGCAGAGGACCGGGACATCCGGGGAGCCGAAACCGACTACAAGAAGCTGGAAAAGGAACTGGATAAAAAGATCAAGCGCACTCCTACCGACCACCCCGGCTACAACGAGTACCAGTACCACCTCGACCCCATCGAGCACGACCCGTGGCAGCTCACTTCGTATTTGACCACTCTCTACGACGATTACACTCGCAGCGAGGTACAGGGCAAATTGAAGGAGACCTTCAAAAAGCAGTATAAGCTGACCACATGGGTAGAGGTGCAGATACGGTATAAGACCGTGTGGGTCATCAGTCCGGCAGGAATCCCTGTTCCCACGCAGGTGCCTTATGAGTATCGTATTTTTCACACAAAGCTGGTGAACAAAGGGCTGGAAGTCGTCATCCGAGAGGAACTGGACAACGACCAGTGGAAACGGTATGAGATCTTTCAGGACACCTTGGGCGGCAGACCTTATCTTTTTAATGGAGGCTTACCGCCCGGTGGCTCCGATGGCTCCGGCTCACCGGGCATCGACTATCAGGTTCCGGCAGAAGCCCTGACGGACAGCGAGTTTGCGGCCATCTACAAGGAAGCTCAAAAGTATGTGGGCACGCCCTATGTGTGGGGCGGCTCCACCCCGGAAACCGGGTTCGATTGCAGCGGCTATGTCTGCTGGGTCTACAATCAAAACGGCTACGATGTGGGGCGCACCACCGCCAACGGCCTGTGGAACAAGAGCCAGCATATTTCCGAAGCCGAAGCCAAGCCCGGAGACCTTGTTTTCTTCGAGGGAACGTATGATACGCCGGGGAAAAGTCACGTTGGAATCTACCTCGGCAACGGTATGATGGTCAGTGCCGGAGACCCCATCAAGTACGCAAACATTCACTCGTCCTACTGGCAGAAATACCTGTCCGGTTTTGGACGGCTTTCAAAATGATTGGAGGAAGAAATGAGCGAAAAACTCGATAAGCTGCGCGCTTCTCTGGAAAAGGAAAGGGAGCGTCGCATCAAAATCAACAACCGCATCGAAAGTCTGGAGCGGCGGATTCAGGAAGCAGAAGCTGCCGAGGTCAACGAGATGGTACGTACCGCCAAGGTCACGCCGGAACAGCTTGCCGCCCTGCTGCGCCAGTCTGCAACTTCCACCCCGACCCCTGCTGCGCTGTCCGCAGTCGGTGCGACCTTTAATAAGGAGGAATCCGATAATGAAGATGATGAATAAGTTCTGCGCCCTGATGCTGTCGGTGGCACTGTGCGCTGGCATGGCGGCTCCTGCTTTTGCCTATGGTGGTGAGCCTGTGGAGGAAGTGGAACAGCCCGTCCTGACTTCTACCAGCGATGAAGAAGATGTAGTCATCGTGACCGATGAGGAAACCGGTGCTCTGACCCCGGAGGGCAATCTGACGCTGGTGGACGATTACCACACTGACTATTCAGACAAGTCGGGGCAACAGTTTATTACACTGGTGTCGAAGTCCGGAAATACCTTCTACTTGGTCATCGACCGCAATGCCAAGGGACAGCAGACTGTCCACTTTATGAATCTGGTGGACGAAGCCGACCTGCTGGCGCTGATGGAAGAAGATGCCGCCAATGCCTACACCGCTGAAAAAGAAGCGGCGGCGCAGGCAGAGCAGGAGCGCAAGCAGGCCGAGGAGGATGCGAAAAAGGCTGCGGAAGAAGCGGCGGCATCCGGCACCGAACAGCCGAAGGAGAACAAAATCACCAAGTATGCTGCCACTTTTCTGGGCGTGATCGCGCTGTTAGCTCTGGCTGCGGGCGGCGGTTTCTACGCCTTTATGAAGCAGAAACAGAGAAAGAAAGCAGAAAAAGAAGCCCTTGACCCCGATGCTGATTACACCGAGGACAAGGGCGACTTTGAGATTCCTGTGGAGGATGAGTCGGATGCGGATGAATCCCCGGACGAGCAGGAACCCGAAAACAGCTAATTTTCAAGGCGGCGTTTGCCGCCGTACATATATAAATACAGAGAGAACAGGAGTTGATGCTTATTGTCTTATCGCTTAGTTGTCAGCGAAAAGCCCTCCGTTGCGATGGCTTACGCAAAAGTCCTTGGTGCGACAAACCGCAAAGACGGTTATCTGGAGGGCAACGGCTATCTGGTTAGTTGGTGCGTTGGGCATCTGGTGGAACTTGCCCCGCCCAATGTCTACGATGAAAAGTTCATCAAGTGGAGCATCGCAGATTTGCCCATCCTGCCGCAAAAGTGGCAGTATCTGGTGTCTGCGTCCACCAAAAAGCAATTTGGTGTCCTGCAAAAGCTGATGCACCGCCCGGATGTGGACAGTATCATCTGCGCAACGGATGCAGGGTAGTGCGGTTAGGTGACTCAAGAGAAAGAAAAAAGAGACCTCATCTCGTCAAAAATCAAATTTCAAAATCATTAAAGGAGCTATTCAAATGAAACGAAATCAGAATTTCGACCATAATCACTCTCAAAAACTGCTTTCCTTCCGCTACAACATAGACACCAACCGAGTGGAAGCCCGGTTCACGGATGGCTCTGCCGTCGCCAACAGGATGCCCAACTGCCTCAGAACATCCTCAACCCGCTACTTTACAGTGGGGTTGACACGGAGGATTGAGTGTCATCGTTTTTTCATGGCTACCGCCGAAAATCATTGTAACGTATTTTGTGTTACAAATTGGTCAAGCGAATGATTATGATTAAAATTCTCTTACTCGCACAATAAGTCATTTGATAAACTGGTTAAAATGCCAAATAATTTCAAATCATAGTCCAACACACAACAAATGTGGTATAATAACAATATATTTAATGCTTTAACTGTGTTTGCAAAAAGGAAAAGAAGATAAGTATGGAGATTACATGGTTGAAAAATGAAGATAATGCCATTCAATACGTCTATGCCTCTGCTGTTCCCCAAAAAATACCATTAGACATTTTTAAAGAAATTGTTCAGAGCAGTAAAGAAAACTGTCTACCTGAATTTTATGTGATATCTGAACAGGGAAAGTATATCGGATATATTTTATTATTGGCCGATAAAAAAGAAGACATCCCTAAACCTTTTACATTTCTTGCATGTCATAATGGCGATACTCTGCCAAAAGAAACTCACAAAAAAATATTGGAATTTATCGGCAAACGGTGTCGTGTAAACAACTGGAATAAACTCGCTTGGTTGGCCGAACAAGAAATCCAGCAATTGTGATATCATCGTTTTTTAAGCTATCTCTCTATAAAAACTCCTTAAAGACATAAAGGCAAACTTGAATAAATAAATTTATCTAAAAGCCCCACCTACAATAGATATTCCAAATCGAAGAATCTACTGCAGGTGGGGCTTGTTCTATGTGATAAGCTATTTTGTAAAAATCAAATACGTAGATTATATGGCAGAATCATTTGGTGACACTGAAAGCTAATGTTGCGCCATCAACGACACTATACATATCGCCGTTAGCCGCAGTAGCAATTCCAGTAAACTCAACCTCCCATTTTCCTTTAGAGAGTCCATATTTTACATCTTCCGTACCGATTGTGCCGTATGCAGAAATGGCATGATCAAAGGTTCCAAAGGGTGTACCAAGTTTATTGAAATGCAGGTTACCTTCAAAGGAAACAATTACTGCACCCGGAACGGTAATCGTCCATTGGATATACCCTTCAGACAGATAATCAAGTGTACATGAACCAGCATCGCCCCAGAAGGTTTCGCGAGAAATTGGGACAAGTTTGAATGTTGCAGAGTTTACAGTTGTTCCTTTATCAATTTCGATACTAGATTTTTTGGAAGAAAGTGCTACAACGCCTGGTTCAACTGCAACAGCAGCAGGCATCAAAACTGTGTTGAAAACAACCAACGCAGCACTCGTTCCAGCCATTTTAAGGAATTCATTTCGGGTCATCTTTTTCATGTCGATTTGCTCCTTATATTTTATTGACTGTTACAAGTCACCCAGCTACAATTTGGATTCTTTTTCGCTTAATTCTGCACTGGAATCACCTCTTACAAAATTTTAGTATATTGGCATCATCGTGATCAAAAGCAATATCACTAACAGCCACCTCATCACACTATAAAGCCGCAAATTTTCAACTCAGGTGTATGCTCATCGGCAAATAAATGTGAACCATACGAATGCCGCTGTTAAACAACCTGCCAAAACCACTAAAATACAACTTGCCAACTTTGGCTCAATAGCAACTTTTTGATTTTCGCACAGCGCAAATTTCTGAAGTTCCTGAAATGTTGTTTGATTGACATTGCCGTGTATTGCTTTCCATGCAACGAAATGATTTGTAATCAGAAGATAATCTGAAACGATTCCTACAAAAACAATGGCAAAAAATGCTGCGGAAAAGAACCACATTCCATCGCATTGATTCACCGTCAGGATATCCTGAAGGCTTGCTGGCTTCAATGCCCATAAAGCCACAACATATAGCAATACTTCGCAGAAATCTCTTTGGAGTGGCCCTTTTTGCTTAAAGAATCCCATTACATGTTCTCCCTGTTCTTTGAAGTCACTATCAGCCACCAATGGCCTGATAATAATCCGTTTTAGACCGAATCAAAGAGCCATTTGACTTATATTCCTTGACAGTTTGATGATAGCAATGTGTATAGTAGCTATTGTCATAGGAAAATAGGACTTCATACGTAATAGAAGATATTGTCACTTTATAGCAGTCCGAGGACATACTCTGAAGCATCTGATCGAAAATAAACGATGCTGTAGAAGAAATAACTGCTGCTGGTGTGCTTCCCCATGCAGTTGCTAAAATACTGGCTACATCAGATGCTTTTTTGCATTTACGCAAATCACTAGCATAAACCGTATCGGTTGCACTTGTGCCAACATAGCGGTGCTTGAACTGCGACCCTGTCACCTCGCTTCCAGTGAGTGCAGGAATTTGTGCCAGCTGTCCGTTTTTGTAATTTTGCTGATCTTGATAAATTTCATAGAACAAGCTATAGTCACTTCTTGCAGTTGATGTTGTTGATTCACCAGATGCACCTACAACAACAATGTCCATCACATCATTAGGATGCACCGTACGCGTAATTCGTGTGATACCTCCATCACGAATTGTAAGCTGTTCAACAACATCTTTTCCATTCATCGAGTACGAAACAGAATAATTTGATCCTGTCAAAAGAGATTCGCTATTGCCATGATTTGTTGAATCTGCAAAGGCAATGGGCATAATGGAAGCAACACAAAGCAGCACCGCTAACACGCAGGAAATATAACGCAAATATGTTTTTGTTTTCATTTTGTTTTTTCCTTTCATGCATTCCTATAGAACAACGGACTCTCATCTGTGCATCGGAAACACCTCCGAAGTACATTGATTATCGATGCTCTCACTTTTTCAAGAGATATTTTCCAAATGCAAGGACGCCTAGAATATAGAAAAGCTGACGAACAATCAACATAATGAATGAAAGCAGCTCCAACATAATCGAACAGTTCCTTTTAGAAAATTATCAAGAAATATATCCCGTAAGAGTATCGCTATCTTACCTTTCATATGAATTTCAGTCATGCTCAAGCGATTCCGGGACATCCGGCTGATATGCCGTAAAGCCACAGGTGCTGTTCACGCTCAAGACTGCGAGAGCCATTGCCATAATGCAAGTGACCTTGCTCAAGAGCAACATAATCTTTTTCATTTCTGTTACCTCCGTTTGATATTTTTTAGAGCATTCATCTTCTGAAAACACATGAACGCCCTCGTACCTTAGGATATCTTCGCTTGTTTCTGAAAAAACGGAATGATTGCAAAAATCACTAAAACCCATTTTGAAATGTAGTATACCGTTATACTGCGGGTGTCCGGAAGCACATTGAAAATGGCAAACAGGAAATCTATTGACGAAAGAACAGATGCGACCATCTTATAGCTTAACCGCTTCTTTTTGCCTAAAGGCTTATTCGTTGCTTCTATCGGAGAGAAAAAGATAGAGATACCCAAAAGAGCTACTGTTGTTATAATACGAAAAAGGTTATTTGCTGCAATTACTTTACTCAGCAAAATGCAGATAAGTGCCAGTCCGGTAAATGCCAGATAGCATCTGGTGTGCGACGTTGCATGATATCCACCAATGTAGATTCTCTGCGGGATAAACCCAATCAAAAATGAAAGTGAGTATCGAACATCACCACACACGGCAGAGACGAGGATGACAAGCAAAACACTTACAACAGACGATATGAGCAACTCGTACCCATAGACATACGCATCCGCTTTTGATTCGTCTACCA